>Ga0316202_10001132_pt1 | contig 22410 bp, 6 predicted proteins | sample 3monrhotite_MG_FD_204934 | JGI IMG/M metagenome (GOLD analysis project Ga0316202, IMG submission 204934) | Microbial mat bacterial communities from mineral coupon in-situ incubated in ocean water Damariscotta River, Maine, United States -... | ecosystem: Environmental > Aquatic > Marine >... | reverse complement strand
CTTCACTTCCGACCGTTAATGGAGAAAAGATTGTGATGCGTATTCAAGATCAGTCCCGAAAGGTCCCTACTTTTGAAGAGTTGGGAATTTCCGGGAACGCTCTTAATTACCTACTCGAAGCGCTTAAGCTTCCAAATGGAATTATTCTTACCTCAGGACCAACTGGTTCAGGTAAGACCACCACGCTTTATTCTGGGATGACCATCCTGAATCGACCTGAAGTAAACATCATGACGATTGAAGATCCTGTTGAAATCCAGATGGACGGACTCAATCAATCACAGGTTCATCCTGATATTGATTACACCTTTGCGATGGGGCTACGAACGGCCCTTCGTCAGGATCCGGACATTATTATGGTGGGGGAAATCCGAGATAAAGAAACCGTAGATGTGGCGATTGAAGCCTCACTTACGGGTCATCTTGTGCTCTCTACCATTCATACAAATTCAGCCGTAGAAACATTAACTCGTATTCTAAATATGGGAGTGCCAAGTTTCCTTTTAACGGCAACCATGAATGCTGTAATTGCACAGCGTCTGGTTCGGACCCTATGTCCAGATTGTCGACAAGCCATTCAAGTGGATGAACAAACCATGACCATGGTGAAAACAGCACTTGCAAAACTTCATCCAGATGAACAAGTTGACCCTGCTCTTTTGCAAGGACTTCAGTTCTATGGACCACCGGTCGTAGTAGAAGGACAAGCCGTATGTCAAACCTGTAATGGTGCCGGTTACCACGGACGAGTTGGTTTATTTGAAGTCATGAAAATGAGTAACGCGATTAGAGAAATGATCTTGAAAGGTGCGACAACAATGGAAATTGAAGATGCCGCTCTTAAATCAGGGATGGTGAGCCTTGAACAAGCTGGAATTTTGAAAGCCCTTCAAGGAATCACCTCACTAGAAGAAGTATATGCCGTAGCCCGGCCAGACTCAGCTTAATTTACAATTGTATGGCAAACGCAAATGTCGAGACAGTGACGTTAGACATCGGACTTTCCAGAGAAGATATGGATCGTATTGAGGAGCTTCGACGTGTCGACGTTGATAAGAAACACGACGACCGAAACGCACTCACAAAACTGAATGAGATGCTCGCCAAAATGAGCGGGGTAAAACTGAAAGAGAAAGTGACTTTCTTTCAACTTCTTTCAGTAATGATTAATGCGGGAGTGCCGATCATCAGAGCTCTTTATGTTCTTTCCGATCAAAGTAAAAATCCTTACCTAAAAATTATTATTCGTCAGATGGCGAAAAAGATGGAAGAAGGGGTTAGTTTCGCTGATGTAGTTGGAGATTATCGAACGGTATTCAGTGAAGCAGAACAAGGAATGATTGCTAGTGGTGAAGCCTCTGGTAACCTAAATAACATCTTGAAAGATCTTGCGGCTCAAACAGAAAAAAGTGCTCGGATTGTGTCCAAAGTAAAGGGAGCCATGGCCTACCCTATTTCAATTGTCTGTATCATGATGATTGCTCTCTTTATTATGCTCACAATGGTAGTCCCTAAATTAGAAGGGCTCTTTACTCAAAGTGGTCAAGAGCTTCCACAAAGCACTCAGATACTCATGGGACTTTCAGAGTTCGCTCAGAACTCATGGCTGGGAATCATTATTGGAATTGCACTCTTAATTGCTGCCTTCTCGATGGCTAGAAAAAATGACCGAGTGAAGTACTATATTGATTACACACTTCTCTACACACCTATTTTTGGTAAGCTGATTCGTCAATTGATGCTCTCACGCTTTTCACGCATGCTTGCAAGTTTAATGGAGTCAGGACTTCCAATTGTGAAGGCTCTTCAGATCAATGCAAACGCCGTGGGAAACTCTGTATATAAGAAACGAATTGGATTTGCTTCTCAAGATGTAGCTCAAGGTATCCCTTTGGGAGAAAACCTTACTGATAACGAGTTCCTCTTCCCACCTATGGTTGCCTCAATGATTACCGTAGGAGAGCAAACTTCAAACCTAACTGAAGTAGCGAATAAAATTGCTGATTACTACGAAGATGAAGTAGATACCGCCGTTGCCTCACTTTCAAAACTAATGGAACCCGTGATTCTTGTAGTGATGGGAGCGGGTGTTGGATTCATCGTTGCGGCCGTCATGCAGCCAATTATGGCACTTAGTGACCTGGGAGGAGTGATTTAAACAAGGCATTTTACTTGCACAGGTTTTTTGACGGAGTATAATTCCCTCGAAACGCCATTTTACCCATTCCAAATGAACTTACTTAAAGGCCGAAAGGGATTCACCCTTATTGAACTTTTGATCGTGATCACCATTATCGGTGTACTCGCGGTTGCTCTTGTACCACGAATCGTAGGAGCTCCTGCTAAAGCTCGAGATGCCGCTCGTAAAGCTGACCTTCAGCAAATTGCGACGGGAATTGAACTTTTCTATGATTCAACAGGTGCTTACCCAACAACTACGGGTTCTTGTATTGAAGATATGCAAAGCCTAGCTGGATACCTTTCAAGCACACCTGATGATCCTCAAAAAGGTGCTTCAACAGCACCTGCATCAAGTGAATGTCTTGATGGTTACACTTACGTTCTAAGCTCAGATGGATTTATCCTTAGCGCGCTAATGGAAAAATCTGCAGCATTGAATACAAATGAAAACATTTATGCTTCTACCACCTGGACTTCAGGAACAACAAGTTCTGCATTTATGACAGCTCTTGAATCTACCTCTGCTGCATGTGATTCAACTGATGCTTCAGCTTCAGCTTGTATGTACTACGTAGCTCGTTAAGTAATCTTCCCTCAAAGCCCTCTCCTAGTGAGAGGGCTTTTTTAGTATCATTTTTCTTGCTGTCAATTCAAAGCGTCGCCCAGGCTACGTTCGTCTTCGGTATTCTGTCTGGACTTTGGTAATATTTGTACATGCCACTCCACTCCACGTTACGTTTTAAACGTAGCATCGTCATACCTGTATTGGTGAGCCTTCTTGCCACCATGCTTCCGCTCGCACCTATGGTTGAAGCCATTGAAGCTTCACGTGCGCGTCCGGGAGGAGGTTTAGAGACCATTAAACAGGTTGGAGCGGTAGACACCATCTATGGATTGGTGGCCATTTTAGTCGATGAAGAAACCTGGGAAGCTCGTACTAGTGGAAGTGGCGAGTTTTCATACCTAGGAAACACTAAGCTCTCGGAGAAAGTTGAAACTTACGCCGAGGATGTCCAGTCAGCCTTGCCATGGACCAAGTCCATGATCATTACTGTGTCTGACGACGACACCACCCCAGACATCCATAAAATGTTGGAACGTCTTTACCTTGAAGGAGATCCTAATGATGATGACACCACTCAACTAACGGGAGTAGTGGTCATTGGTGAAGGAGTGCCATTACCTGTTGTAAATAAAAATGAGCATCGATTCCTTTCTATGCTCCCCTACACGGACTTCACCGAACCGAGCTACATCCTGAATGAGGAGAACCTGGACTTCCTTCCAAATCAAGAAGCTCAAAATCGTCAGTCTGAAGTTTGGCATGGTTTGATTGTTCCCCCTCTTGATGGACAAGATGGTTATGATCTTTTGGGAGCGTACTTTGAAAAAAATCACGCCTTCCATGAAGAAGATGAGCTCTACACCACTTTTGATGAGAAAGTCTTTGTTGGAGATTTTGTTACGGAAGAGGCCACGATTAATAGTGTGTCTTTTGCTAGCTACCAACGATTCCTCGACATTTGGGAAGAAATTGCCTTCTACCATTATAGCAGTGGACTACTTGAAAACTTGGTTTTAGAAATGACGGCTTCCGTTGAGGAAGGTGACGGTCTAGACAATGATGGAGATGGACTCTATGACGAAGAAGCCCTGAATGGTCGTGATGATGATGATGATGGATTGATTGATGAAGACTTGGGAGATGGATTTTTCCAAATTGATAATGATGAAGATGGAGACGTCGATGAAGATGGACTCTGGGATAACAATAATGATGCTGACTGGGAAATGACACTAGGGTCAGCGGCAGGAGCAGAGTGGTTTGAAGATCGAAAAATTGATGAAGATCCTCCGGGAGATACAACAGGAGGTGAAGATTTAGATGGAGATGGTATTCCTGATGGAGATGGTTGTCCTGGACTCTGTGGCGTTGATGACAGTGGTTACGCCACCGATCACGATGGAGATGACTACCCTTCGGGGATTGAAATTGTATTTGGTTACGACTGGCAAAGTGCAAAACGCCCATGGAAAACCATTGGGAATGAACTTGAAAAACTGATGAGTGGAGGAGGCTACGATTCTTCACTTTCTTTTGACAGTGATGCGGAAGCCATTGCTTGGGCTGAAGACCAGTTCACCGATGGGTTCTTTAAAGACTACTACCTTCATCCTTCATGTTACGATACCGATGGAAGTGCTCATCCTGAATGGGATGATGATGAAGATGGATTCTGTGATGAAGATGGAACGACTCAAACTACGGTATGGGCCAACGACAGTGGAACTCGCTACTCAGGAACTTGTGCCTACAATGATGGAGATTGTGATGGTGATATTGATGAAGATCCTGAAGGTCTGGAGCCAGAAGCTCAATTTGAAAACCTACCAGACATCCAGTCAAAGACAGTGATTGAAACCTTGATCAGTCGTTATACGGACCTCTTTGAACAACCTCAGGGAGTATGGAATCGGCTCGTGGATCAAACCGGTCGTTACTCCACACGTGAGTTAGATGAAAATGAAAACGCCGTGAATGATTATGACAGTGCCGTGTCTCTCATCGCTAAAAAGGATGAGTTTACTTTGCAGTACATTGATGAACTCAATCGTGAATTGGAAAGTGAACTTAGTGACTTAGTGGAAGACTCACTTCAAGAAGACATCCCTATTATTGGTGCGATGGAAATTTATGTGGAGTACTGGGATAAAGATAAAGAAAAATGGAAAGACGCATGTAATGAGCTGGATGGAAGTCCAAGCTTAGAAAAAGATGGTTGTGTTCAATTTGTTAATCATACCGTTTCAAAAAACTGGAATACAAAGGCCTACAAAGAAATCACCAATAACGATGGAGATACCAATGACATCTTTATTAATGGGCAACCTTTATGGGAAATTGAACGCGTGCATGACTGTACGAATGCAGGAGGAAGCTACTCAGAAGATGGAGGTCAACTCGTGGACTTTAGCCTCATGTACAGCTTTGAAGATACAAGTGAGATTGATAAGAAAAGTGAATATAAAGAAATCTCCAATTGTGTTCCTGATATGGTTCCTATTAAAGAGGACCTTGAATATGTTTGTAATGGAGCCTTAGCTGAACTCCCTATCAAGTCCAATACGGGAGCTGTTATGCCAAGCACAACAGAAGATTTGGATGGGGATGGAGTGATTGAAATCATTGAAAAAGAAGAACAATGGGAACGTGGATTTGGGGCCTGTTTTGAATTCCGAGAGCTCAGCACTTTCCATGTATACAAAGACGCTCATGGAGAATTCAATGATTGGATTGCATCAAAAGTACGGCGTCTTCGTAAGAATGGTGGAGAAAGTGATGCTGAAAGTTATTCAGAATTTTTAGCCAATGCTAGACAAGTCATTGAAGATAAAGATGTAGGGACTCAAACTCTTAAAAAGAAATACGGTGAACTTGATCTATTCCAAGATGACGATGACATCACCTACACCGTCTACAACATGTTCCAAGACATGGGGCTTGGTGATTATGATGAAGATGAAATGGATCTCTTCCTTGCTCTAGATAACTATGAGTACATTGAGAACCCAAGCTATGGAAGTGGAATGGGAGATGTGGGAGACCTAAAAATTCACATTAACAAAGCTTACTTCAAAGAGGACTCATTGAACAATCGTGAGTCTAAAGGAGAGTTCACTTATGACAGTGGTGAAGCCTATGAAATCTCTTCCGTCTACAAACACACTCAACCTTGGAAGAAGGTTTTGAATGATCAAATCGAAGCCATCAGTGTTCCCAACCTCCCTATCGATAAGATTCGTAAAATCAGCTTTTACGATGGGAATACGGACAGAGCAGAAATCACACTGAACTACATTAATATTTTTAATGCGGAGAGTCTTGATGATGTTGAAGACATGTTTGATGAGCTTTCAACGGACGTTGGGAACGTAAAGGGTGGTTCGTCTTACAGTGGTGACGTGATGGATTGGTACGACGCTATCAACCTCTACCAACTTCAAGATGCGCTCGACTGGATGCACATGAACGTGGATGAGAAACATAAGTATGTATTAGAAAGTTATATTGGTCTCAATGAACCGATCATTGGGAAGTCACGAGATGGATATGAACTCGTTTCTATTGTGGCGGATGGAACAGCCACTGAGCTTTATGGAGCCTTCAATGGAGATAAGCCGGAGGGTGAAGGAGACCTTGAGTGGCAACACCGACATCAAGATGCTATTGATGCGGCCCTTGCAATTTCAGAAGGAATCGATGACGAAGACTATCCTGAACTTGGTGGTTTAGAAGGTTATGAACCGGTGGTTCTTTCAGAATGGCTCGGAGCGGTTCAAGACTGGTTCCAAGAACTTGAGGATTCTGTATCTAGCTTTGATGTTTATTCTGGTGGAGGAACTCATTGTGCCTCACCTACGGTAAGTGGAAACAATACTGATGCTGATAACGATGGAATTCCTGATGATGCGAATGCCACGGTATCGATTCAAATTTCGAGTGAAGACAGCGACATTCTTCAAGCCTACGGAACGGACTACTATGTGGTGAGTGCCACCGCTCGAAAAGCAGATGGCTCTATTAATAAGCAAGATTCATTCACACGAATGGAGATGCACATTGGTTCTGGAGATGAAAGTGTTGTTGTCTCTGGGAATGAAGAACTTGCCTTCACAGGTGGAGTGGCTACTTTCGTTTTGAAATCAGCGGAGCCTGGAGACTTCTACATTGATGTTGAACCAACGAATCGTGATGACCTTTCAGATTCCAATGATTTGAATGGGACTGTTACGACCAAGTCATTGAACGTGAGCACTTATATTACTGACAACACTTACTCGGAAGGAGAAACCATAGAAGGTGATCTGATTGAAATTAAAGATGAAGATGGAAGCGTACGAGCGGTCTTTGATCCTCTCACTGGAGAATTAGAATTGCGAGATGCTGAAGCTGAACTTCGAGAAACAACAAGCGAACTGCCACTACGAGTAGCGGTGACAAATGGTGAAGGCCTCACCTATGGAGTGATCTTCTTAGTACCCGATGACAACACCCTAGCCGTGGGAGATGGAATACTTGGTGTTTACATAACTGTAGAAAACGACGATGCGGACACCGAAGCAACGGAAGATGGAATCTATCTTCTTCATAGTGAACAACGAGTCGGACTAGTGACAGATAAAGGACAAGTGGCAGTCGCCGAAGACTACTACCTCAACTTCAACAATGCTGGAGACTTGAACCTTTATGACCCTATCCGAATTGTAAGTAATAGCGGAACCACTCTCTTCAACTTAACGGTGAAGCATGACTTTGAAGACCTCACGAGCATTGAATCTGTTGAAGGAACTTATGAAGACTACGTGACTTATGATGCCTCATGGCCACGTGGACTTCGTGGTCGAGTGGTTGCTACTCCATCAGCCAGCTGGATTCGTGGAGCCATGGCTGCCACTGGAATTCTCGATACGGATGGAGATCTTTTGGATGATTTAGAAGAATGGACTATTGGTACGGACCGAGATGTCGAAGACACGGATCTAGATACCATTGATGATGGAGATGAGATCTTTAATGGTTTGAATCCAAACGGTCCAGGTGCTCTATTCAGTGATTTGGACCCTAGTCATGAATCTTATGATGACGTTGTGACGCTTTACCTTCGTGGCGTGATCAAAGGTTTCAGTGATGGATCTTTCCGACCAGAGAATCCTCTTAGCCGGGAGGAATTTGTAAAGATGGACCTAGGTGCCATTTGTGTCGCCTGTGACCTCTTTTCGGACGAGTATTTGGATGAACTCTTCACTGAGTACACCCAAGACCCTTTCCCAGACACCGACATCAATCCTGAGTTGCTAGCTTGTGTGGCAGAAGCCAAAGGACGCGCTATTGTTTCTGGATACGCAGCCGGTGATACCGAAGGTTACTTTATTCCTCGTCAACCTATCAGCCGAGCGGAAGCGACTAAGGTCTTAGTGGAAACCGCCGGTCTGTCTGTGAGTGACATTAGTGAAGATGACGTTTGGTACATCCAATACATTGTGACGGCTCAACAAACCGGTCTCTTCCCTGAAGGACGATTTGATGAACTTGATGAATACAGTAGAAATGAATTCTACGAATGGGCTCGTGAAGACGCCACCTTTAAGACTTGGATCGAAGGATTCATCAGTCGTGCTGAATTTGCCATGATGGCCGTGAACTTAATTGACGCACAAGACTGTCGAGATATTGATAGTGATGGAGATGGACTCAGTGATACGGAAGAAGAGTATATTTATGGAACCGACCCAAACAATGAAGATACCGATCTTGGAGGGGTGAGTGACTTTGAAGAAGTAGTACGTGATAGTGATCCACTTGATGGAAGTGATGATGAAGAAGACATCGCTAGCGTGGAAGAAGACTTCACTTTGATTGTTGATTATGACCATGCCCCAGGAATCTACGGAGTTTCTGACACCATGACTTATGAAGAAATTGCCGTTGATACTGGTGTGGGTGAAGGCGTGATCACTCTCTTTACAGACGAACAATTGGCAGATGGCGAATCAACTCTCTTTGTACGTGCTGAAGTGAGAGATGAAAATGACTACATCTATACCGATGACGACAGCAGTGTGGTTGAGTTCATTGTCACTGACACTGAACATGGAGAAGTCACTACGGACCGAGTCCAAGTGAAAAGTGGGGTCGCTGAGACCGTCTTTGTGACGAGTCGGTCGGCGGGTGAACTAAAAATTGAAGCTCGAATTACCGATGGCTCCCTTCCCTCTACAGACACGCTTGTGAATGTTTATGCTGGAGAACCTGCCTCTGTAGCCCTCAGCTCTGATTCTGCAGTGCTGCCTGCTGGTGGAGAAAGCACCACGGGAATGCGACTCGAACTTTATGATGTTTTTGGAAACTTGGCTAACAATGGATTTTACCAAGTGAGCCTGGATGTCGATGCTGAAATGGAAATTTTAGATCTATATGATGAAGATTCAGCTACAGAAGGAATTCAACTCACAACCCCAGATGGTTACCTGGAATTCCGTGTGCTTGCCTCCTCCGAAATCGGAGTGGGAACCATCACAGCTAGCTTGCCTGAAGTTGTTGATGGTGGAGCCACACTTGCCATTAATCATGTAGAGAATATTTACCTAGATATTAAACTGACGGAAAGCTTCATGTTTGCCGGGGATAATAGCCAAGAAAGTATTGTTGTTACAGCCAAGGATTACTTAGGACGAACACTCACTGATTTCCAAGGTGACGTTAGCCTCAGCTTAAGCGACCCTGCCTTTGGATCCTTTGTAAATGATGAGATCACCCTTGTTTCAGGAGTTGCCTCTGGACTCTTTGAAGTTGGGACCAATGCAGGAAATGTTGTTGTAATGGCAGATAGCCCAGGACTCGATGGTGGAAGCACCAACTTAGAAGTGAAACCATCTAATACTTACGAGCTACAAATTCGGACTGCTGATGGAAGTACATTATTGAATGCAGGAGATCGACAAGACTTTATTATTGAAGCCTTTGACGAATATGGAAACTACGCAACAACTGATAGCTCAGCGACCGGAACCATTCGCCTGACCGATGCGACCGCAGACTATGGAGTCATTTCCCCTAGCAGCTTTACTTTGGATCAAGGGGTTGCTGAGTTCACAATGCATGTTTCAGAAATCAGTGGAACCGCCAACATTGTTGCTGCATCAGGAGACCTACTCGCAGGGACATGGGGTGGTGAAATCAACTATTCTATTTCAGGAGAAGAATTCGCAGATATTGAACCTCAAATGCTTTATGCCTCTGTGCTTGGAGCCGCCTTTGGGGATGTGACGGAAGAGAACTATATTGGGGGTTGGCTGACATTTAACGGAAAAACACAGGCCGTAACAAGCCTGTTGTCTGAACCGATTCCTAAGCAGCGCCTAGCCGGAGTGGACGCCGAAGGGACCATCAGTCTGCCTGAAGGCAGCATGGTGACCCTGAATGTGCTGGGTGCTAGCTCGGATTTACCAATGAGATTTCAGTGGAGAGAATATCCTGATGACAATCTTATTGGTGAAGTGCTCTATGTCTTCCCTAGCAACACTGATATTGAAACCACTCTTCTCACCGCTTCTAGTTCTATGGAGTTGGAAGAAAAAGATGGAGAATGGCTACTGAGAGATGACCGAACGGTTGTAGCCAAAGTGAAAGCTGACGGACAAATACAATTGAAGGATTCCAACTACTCACTAAGTATGGCTCAAAACAGTGAGAACCTTGGGCTCATTATAAGTAAGGCCACGGAACAAGTACTTTACGTTGATTACGACGCACAATGGATTCGAGATGTAGAAGCGCTCGATTCTGATGAAGACCTTACTGATTGGGGAAATCTACGAGCAGGGGTTTACCTAAAACCAAGTCCTGACGTTGAAAACCACATTGTAAGTATTCCTACGGGGAATAACTCTCTTGCTCCAATGGGGCTTGCGATTATTGATCCAGCTCGTGACCTACCAACGGACATGCAGCCTTCCATGGGATACACCAGCCTAGAGTCGGCTGAAATTGATGGAACCGTAGGTTGGGAAAATGACAATAAGCATCTCCTCCTCTACTCCGCAGGAAACACCGTGGGTGACTCGAATCTTTTCTACGCCTCAGAGGTAGGAGTAGTACTAGGTGATCCAACGATTAGTCTCACTACTCAAGGAGAAACCAATGACCTAGGCTTCACGACTGATATTGGAAGCATGGTTTATGCCAGCCAAAGCAATATCTTGGAGATGCTGCCAATGGACTACAACAACGACGGTCAGGAAGATGTGATTCTTGCCTACCCGAATGGGAATATTGATGTACTACAAAATGTGAAGGGAGCTAGAGTTCTACAAAATCAAGGAACACTACTTACGGTTGAAAATGGAATCTCATCCATTGATAAAGGAGACTTCAATGGAGATGGGCTTGATGACCTACTAGTAGTGACTGAAACGTCATGTTACGCGGATGAAATGTGTCTCTACCTCTATGAGAATATTGGAGGTGGATTTGTTGCTGAGAACCTCACGATTGATGACATTCCTGCGAAGCCCGTTCAAGTGAAAGCCATGGATCTGAATGGTGATGATTACAGCGATCTCGCCATTGTAGATGAGAACATGGTGCTTTATGTAGCTTGGAATAATGGAGGAACGATCTCAGCTGTGGATACTCTCCGTGACTTTGGTCTCACCACTGATTCCTCAGACAATCTATACGCAGATATTCTTGTTCGCTGGGATGACTTAGAGTCAGGAAGTTCTGCACTTCCAATGGCAACAACAACTACTGTCTCTCCAACTATTGATACGGATCTACAAGACTTCGTAGATAATCTTGGACTCAGTAATGACTTTGATCTTTATATTGATGGAGTCCCTGAAGGAGGGCAGACCATCACTCGAATGGAGAACTTTGACTTTGAATACGCGGATGAAACAAAGACCGCCGTTGACCTTCAAATCACCAAAACTATCTCTGACACCACCGGTCAAACGGTTCAAGTGGGCGATGACATTGATGTAAGTATTAGCGTTGAAAACATCTCAGGTTCTTACTACGACGACATCTATATTGCTGACTTGGTGACAGGAATGTACAGCTACGAAGACGACAGCTTCACTTGTGAAAACTGTGATGAAAACAATGGTGATCCAAAACTTCTACCTGGAACACACAGTCGGCCTTGGATCTTTGGACCCTTCTCTCTTGAGAATGGTGAAGAAATTCAACTTGAATATCGAACCAATGTGAACACCTTGCCTGCCGTTAAACTACTCGTAGGAGACGATTTACAAACAGACTACGTGGATGATGAGTTCCCAGATATTGGGGTCTCACTTGAAGGAAACAATACGGGTCAGTTGATGATCTATTACTCTGATGGCTATGTGACAGAAGCAGAAGCGGGAGATGGTTTCCTTGGTCTTGGTGGAAGCAGCTACAAACGAATCACTTACACGGAAGCCGAGTACTCTCCTGACACTCATGCAGAAGAATATGAAGAAGAAAACTACGCTGATGACACCATTCTTGAAGATGCCGACGAAGATGGAATCCCTGATTTAATTGCAGACATGAATACAGGTAGGGGAATTCCTGTTCCTTCTTCTGGTGCCGTGGATCCAGCCAAGGATATACTTGGTGCTGCCGACAATAATGGAGATGGATACTACACCGTGGACGAGCTCTATAAGGAAGATGAAGATCTTGATAATGATGGATGGAACGACACGATTGATAACTGGGTCGTGGATGCTGACCTTCTCTTGGATCCTCAACTACAACTGGATGCGTGGGCAGCTCGAAGCACCGATCCAAATCAAGGAGTAGATCTTGAAGTAGATAGTGGAGGCGAAGATGGATTCCTCAGCATTAGTGCAGATGGTGATACGCTCCTTGCCATTGAAGGTGAGCTCTCACTCTTTGATGATGAAGTAGAAGCCATTTCAAATAAAATTGAAGAAGTCGTTTCAACCTTCACATGTAATGGAGGGTGTCTCGCGCTTCCTGGAAGTGTCGCCTTCTTGGCTCCAGGATGGTTCCATGATCCTCTCTTTGGATTGCCAATTGCGATTGATACAGGAACTCCAATATTTGGAATTACGGGAATGGTTCCACCTGCACCACCCGTGTGTTTCGGTCAGTCTTGTTATGTGTCTTTCACTATGCGGACTTACCTTGCTCCAACCACAACATTGGGTCTTGGACTAGGAATCTGTGTGGGAGCCTACCCTGTTGGTAAGTGTTATGCCTTCAATTTACCTATCTTACAGGCTCTTGGAGTTTGTGATGCCGTGAATGGATTTATTGCCGATGGATTAAGTAAAGCTTCTGACTTTGTGAGCGGAGTGAACAATGCCTTTAACTCTGATGCTCAAGGACAGCTCTACGGAGAAGGGGATCCAACCGGTCTTGGCTCTGATATATTCAGTGAGTATGAAGCTCCAATTGCCACCGACTTTAATATTCAGGTGCCCGGCTTCCCCGCAATATTTACCGAGTGGTGGAAGAATCAGAAACTAGAATTCTTTAAGATGCTGGATCTTCCAGATGTGACCTTTAAGTATCCACAAGGAAGTAGCTTTGCCGATGAATTCACTGGGATTAAGGCAAAAGGAAATTCAGGTACGGTTGAACTTGAAGAAGAATCAGGACTTGAGCAGAAGATTGATGAAATCACTAGTGGCGGGGTCTTTGACCTTGAGCAATGGCTGAATTATGCCCATGCCCTCCCCCTTGTTGATATCAAACCAGAGCCAGTAACCATCTACTATCCTGCTGTTACCCAAGAGGAAATTGAAGCCTTTGGACTAGAAGCTGCTGATTGGGCAGAAGATGCTGATGATGAAATTGAACGATTCCTTGGAATGTTCTGTCTTGTGAGAGAAGGAGAAAAAGGATCTCGTGAACTCGCAAAAAAAGACAACTGTGTTGCCGATGCACTTGATCCAGCTGAACAAGCCGTACTTGAAGACGTGGTTTCTGCCATTGATGACACTATTGGTGCACTTGAAGCGAATCTTGCTGTAGTAGAAAGTTATGGAGATATTCCTCGCCAAATCTTGGAAATTCGAACCATTCAAACCTATTACGCCAAGACCATCGTTTGTTACTTGGATGTGATCCTAAGTAAAACGGCCGGATACCTCAGTGAAAATGTGCAACGGATTGAAGCATGGATGCAGTGGTTCGTAGATATGACCACCATCATTGAAGGGTGGAAGCTCCTCTTGGACCTTTCAGTAGACTTCATGGATGCCTGTGACAAATGTACGAACCAACGATATAGCGGTCTGCAACTGCTCTTCAGCCTCTTTGTCTTTATCCCTGACTTCCCGGTGATAGAGCTGCCGAAGCTACCAGATATTGTCATTGATGTATCTCATATTACTGCGGGAGTAGATATTAAATGGCCGGATGTGAACTTTAAGCCCACACCGATCGAGTTCCCTGAACTCCCTCGCCTGGTGCTTCCAAGAGCCGACCTAAATCTAGACTTTAATTTTGATCTGGCTATTCCTGTCTTGCCTGAATTCAATATCGACTTTGAATTCCCAGAGCTACCTGGACTGCCTTTGCCTGATCTTCCAAGCATACCGCCACCACCATCTGTACCAGACATCTTCCCGGATATTCAAGTAGCGCTGAATATTGCCAGCAATGTACTTAAGATTATTTGTCTCATCCGAAGTGGATTTATTCCAACTGATGAAGTCATGCTTAAGAGCAAGATTGAAGACATCACTGAACGACCTGGTGGAATCATTCTTCCGTTTGACCTACGACTCAACTTTGAATGGCCTGGTTTCCGCAAAGAGTTCCTTGAGCGAATCGAAATCAATACCTACCTCAACCTGACCATGGACTTCTCTGGAATTTATGACTTTGTCGATGACATTGGAGATAGGAGTAATGAGTTTATTGGCGAAGGCGTCAATGAAGTGAATCAAGCCATGATTGATGTAGTTGAACAGCTAGGTGATGCCGTTCTTGATATCACAGCGGTTGAAATTAATTTTGATGCTGAACTCGAAGGAAGTGCTGACTTTACAGGTGAAACTGAATCTGGAGTTGGTGGTTCAGGATCCATTGAAACAAGTGGCAATGATGACGAAGATGATCTCAGTGCCTACATGAATCACCCTGCCGTTAGTACGGCCTTTGTCTATAAAGACAACCCTCTCGTTGCGAATAACTTATTGGCTCTTGAATCCAGTCTCATTAATCTTCAGGCAGGTGTAGACGAATGGGCCGCCACTCTTCCAGAAGGAGATTATGAACTGGTAGCAACTCAAAGAATCTTGGCCGCAGACGACCCGCTGCTTCATCAATACGATGACATCATTATGGATCACCGAGAACTTGATGCTTCCTTCCTTGCAAGTATTGAGGGATCCCCTCTTGCGAGCATTGCGATGATGCGTGACAGCATGATTGCCTACGTCGATGACATGGAGCAAAGCACTCGAACCCTTGAAGGTTTAGATGATGAAGGCTTCCAACGTTACCTTGCCCAAGAAAGTGGAATGACTCCTCACTTCCTCCTTGCCAGTGATCAAGAAGATGGAAGTGTTTCAAGTGCCGAGCTTTGGTCTCCAGAAGACCTTGAAGGAGATGACCCTCTTGAAGTTCATCTAGCTTCTGATCTTGATGAAGACGCCGGACTTGATGCTCTTGAATATGGAAGTCAGCCTTACGCGGTTAATGATGGCCTCTTTATCTATAACGAAGAAGAAGGTGTGGCCACTAAGCTTGTAGACTACAGTCAAGAATCAGGTGAAGACGTGAACATTCTCTTCCTGGATGTAGATGATGATGGTGATGAAGACGTACTCTACTCACTTGGTGGAGATATCTACTTGAAAGAAAACTACACGAACACGCCGACCCGTAAGTACCTCAGTAGTGATACAGAGCGCTATGAAGTGTCTGACCTTACTCCTGAACATGGAGCGATAAAGAATTTCCGAACAGGTAAAAATGATCATGAAGAAGCTAGCTTCTCATTGAATGGCTCTCATGAAGCCACGGCTTATGAAGTGTTCTTCTATGATTCAATGGATGCCATGATTGGTGAACCTGAAGAAAACTTAGAACGGATGCTCCTTCTTGCTGAAGATGAAAACAGCTCTATCTATGTCACGGACGAAAATGGAGAAAACCAAAGCCGAGGAAGCACGCTGTTTACGGGATCCGAAAAAGCAGCCTTTGTTAACGAAGAAGAAGATATTGAAATTGAAGTAGATGAAAGCACTGATTACAGCGTCCCTGATATGCGAAACAGCCGTCTCATCCTTACAAACACTGTAGGTAGCGCTTCTATCAGCAATGCTTACGAACGAGTGCAAGTCAGCTCAAATGGGGAAATTGAAACCGATGATGATGTGGTGATTCAAACCCTCTCAAAGACCACTCTTGTCATTGAGAAAGAAGAAGGAAACATGACTCTCGACCTCCCTGCTAATACCATTGTTGACCTACGACGTGACCCCGATCGAGTGGTGCGTGTGGATTCTGGTGATGTGATCTGGATTGATTTCCTAAGTATTGATGATGATCAAACAATCATTGAAGGAATGGAGATCTTCCCTGGAGAAGAAATCAGCGTAACAGGACTCATTGGAAAAGCTGAAATTGAAACCTCTGATGGTGTGACTCTCACACTTAATAATGATGAAAGCCTCAGTATTGAAAGCTTGCTCAGTACAAGTAATCCTACGGCTGCCATTGGAATTGAAAATGGTGCTTACTACACTCGAGCTCGTGGAATCTATTCTGATGGAACGCTCGGGACTCTCTCTGATAACATCCTCCTCAATCCACAAATTTGTGGAGATGACTCTGCACCATATCCAATTGTAGATGATGGTGATGGAAGCACTGAAGTCGCTATCTTTAAAACAAAGGAGATCTCTGCTGAAAGCTCGTTTGATAGTAATTCTGAAATTGCTTCTGCTGAGTGGGATCTTGATTCAGAAGTCGATAGTGATGGTGACGGAACAACAGATAATGATGTTGATGCCACAGGATTGGTGGCTGAAATTGGTCCTTATGACAATACTGATCCCAAAGAAGTAATCCTTACGATTCAAGATGAAGCAGGAAACAGTGCCACGACTTCTGTAGATGTCATCGTTTATGTACCTGAACTTACTATTACTGAAGCCCTCACCACTCAAGTGACAGGAACTTCTGATCCAGCCACCGAAACCTTCCCTTACTACCTAGTTCGAGAACGTGATGGAGTGGTCAATGAAATTGGAAGTGGTCAGTACCTTACTGATGAGCTTGGAGACCTACTGGTTGATGATCTCAGCGAGAATGAACTCGTAGATGTCTTTGATACCGAAGGGGCGGTGATTGCTCAATTTAATCCAGCTACTCGACAAGTGATTGTCACTGAACCTGGTTATGATATTGCTGTCGTGGAAGCTGGAAACTCCTGGCCTTCGCATCTATCTGTTTATGACACCAGCACAGGAATCGTTGCGGGAAGCTTCATTATTGTTGCTGATGACAAACGAAGCATTGTCGTCTCTGATAACGAACTCGACGAACTTAGCCTGGGGGTACAAATGAGCGTGACCGTTTACTTCCATGTGGACCAGTCTCAATACGAAGTGACCGACTCTGTACTCACCGCTCGGGACTCAAATGGGAGTATTGATCTTCAAATTGAATCCGATGGGAACATCAACTTATACGACACAGACAGATACACACTTGTCCGACGTGACGCTGATTCTCTCGATGAATACTTGATTGTTGAACTTTACGATTACGGACAATTAGAAATGGAGATTTGGGTAGGAGGACCCGATGACACCAGTATTCAGACCACTACAGATCTTGGACTCAACAGTTCAGAACTACTTGGTGGTGATGGCGATCTAAGCGCCGATACCCGAACTTACTTTGAAGACATCAGTGTGGATGACCCTCTCTATGAAGACATTCTTGAACTCGTGGAACGTGGTGTGATTGAAGGAGTGGAAGTCGACGGACTTCGTTACTTCCTACCTGATGAAAACATCAACCGTGCCGAATTCACTAAGATTGTACTCAGTATCCTTTGTATCATTCCTCGTGAAGAAGCCTACCTCCTACCTAATGTCTTCAATGATATTTTGGATGCAGTAGCTTGGTTCTACCCTTACACCAAAGAAGCGAACCTCAGTGATTTGATCACAGGTTACCTAGGAGAGATCGATGCCAATGGACTCGCTCCATTCAAACCTAATAATACTATTACTCGGGCAGAAGCCACAAAGATCATGGTGGAAGCCTTGGTGAGTGAAGGTGTGATGGAAGACATCGGTGCCTCTGGTGATGAAGAACCTTGGTACGCGCCTTACATAGATGCCGGTCAAGACCTCACCCCTTACCTAGTGGACGAAGCCACTCAAGGTGAAGAACTCTTTATTATCACTCCAGAAGAAGCGACGGATCCATTGCACGTGATGACTCGTTACGAGTTTGTAGAAATGTCTGTGCGAGTGCTTAAAGCACATAACTGTTTCGACCTTGATAGTGATGGAGATGGACTCATCAACTTTGATGAGGAGAATCTCTACAACACGGACCCATACAATCCTGATAGTGATGCCGGAGGTGTGGATGATGGAACAGAGGTGAGCCGAGGAACCGATCCTAATGATGGCGATGATGACTTCGATGACGGAGGTATGATTGAACTCGACCCAGGTATCTACGCCGTACGTGAACCTTGCTACACATGTCCGTGTCTTGGAAACCTAGACTGGGATGCCGACCTTAGGGCCGGAGACATTGTCTTTGCTATAATTCGTAATGACGAAGGTACGATCTTTGGAATCAGTAACAAAGTCTCAATTGAAAAATAATCCACGCTTCATTCAACGGTTCTTCTCTCTGCTGAGTATCAGCATACTCTTGCTATTCACAGCATGGATGGTTCTCCCCAGCCTTGCCTTTGTAAATGTAGAGGTTGAAGTAGAAGCTGATAGCTCACAATCTTATTACTGTGCGCAACAGCTCACAGCTTTAGGTGATCAATTAATTTCGGACTACTCAACCTTTCTTGATGCACAAACTCGAGACATTGAAGATAATAGCGATAAACTCGTTTTGGTTATGACCTACTACCGTTACGTTGTGGGAACGATGGAGGACAATTTTGATGTCTGGGTTTATGATGACCTCACGGGAGAAAGCCTTTCCTCATCAACTGAGGAATACCAACATTGCTCGTATGTGCGGGACTACTACATCACTGTGGCAGACAGCATGTTACGTACTTTTTATATTGCTTCGACCAGTAGTAAAACAACCTTTCAAGTAATCGATGGTCTTAAATCAATGAACAGTGAACTCATGGGACTCTCAGACCGCTTCCACGCGTCCTTCCCTACGATGTTCAATAAATTCGACAATGCCTTTCCTTGTTATGTTAACTCTTGTGTAGGACGCTAATGGAATTTCTAAAAAAACATTATCGAGGTCTCGCGCTCTCCTTTTTAATTGGGGTCTTACTGCCTGCTGCAATTGGACCTACTATTCAAGCGGACGTTTCTTCTGACAATGTCTTTGTAAACACTGAAACCGTGGAGGAGGTGATCATTCAATATCATCTCATTTCTAATTCTTATGTGAATATGTACCTAGAATTAGTCACAAATGAAAGCTACCAAGATTATGAAGCCACGGCTTTTGTTAATGATGAAGATTGTTCCAATGCCAATGTTACGACTTACTGTTTAGCCGTCATCATGAATGATCTACTGGTAGATTTTGAGGAGAAGCTTAGAGATATGGAAAACAGTTATGATGTTTATTCTGAAGACATTGAAAATCCTACTTCAGTGAGTGAAGCAGTGACTCAAGCCATTGGCCAACGGGGACAAATTAATAATGAAATTGAAGCGGCTAGAGATACTTTAGATGTAACACTCTCTATCTACAATCAAGTTCAAACCGTTTACCCCATGCACAAAGAAATGGCGGATTTAATCATCAACTTGGAAGAATACCGAGACAACCTTGCCGCGGTACGAAGCCAAGTGGAGCTCTACCCTTCCCGATTCAATAACGCGACCTCCGCAACCTGTAAGTAATGAAGAAACACTTCCCTCTCATTGCCGGACTTGCCGTAAGCGTGCTTTTGGGAAGCATGGTGGGTCAAGTGACCTTCGCTGAGGAAAATGAAACTCAGGGCATTGTTGATAAAGTCCTTGAACGTCACTGTGAAGTTGCCCAAGAAATGGGAGAAGAATGTATTGAAAACCTTTACAAGAATGACCACCGAGAACTAAAGAAATTAGCTGATAACGATGATGTTCCCTTCTACAATCTCTATCTCTTTATGTATCAGAATATTTCTGAGGCACCTAAAAATGCAGCACTGAAGTATCTTGCTGATATTGAACCTCATTATTCAACACGTGAACTTAAAAAAATTCTTCTTGAAGATGACATGAGTCAACTTCATGATCTTGAACTTACTCCAGAAGAAGTTGAAGCTGAGCTCTCTGAAATTGAAGCCTTAGAAACTGAGCTCCAAGCTCAAGTTGATGCCTCAGCCAATAGTGATACAGGTATTACTGCAGAATTCTTGGGGTTCCAAGCTCAAGCTTATTACATAGACTCTAGACGACGACGTTTAGAAAACATGGGTGACTTGGGAAGTATTCAATGGGCCTTAAATGAATATGGAACACTTTATGAGAAATATGAAAAAGAACTCACTTTCCAACGTGAAAATAGTAAGCTTGCTTACCAAGCCTATGCCTCGGAGATCTTCTTTGACAATAATTTAAGTAACTCCGCTAATATCGATATTTTGCATGATTTAGATATCATCAATTTTTTACTCTTTGGAGAATTCATTATCTACCCTGATCGTGAAGGTGAGGAAGTGGAATTATCTTCGGAAGACATCACCCTACCCTTCCCTCAAGATGAAGAAGAAGTGGTGACTCTTGCTGAAGAAGCAGAAGACGACAATTCTGAAATTGATCCCTATGTTTGTTTAGAAGATGAAACCTTAAGAGAAGCACTCGAAGACTTCACTGAATATGTAGAAGACGAAGCTGAAATTATTGCAACAGAACCTGATGATGAAGATGAAGAAGTAGAAGAACCCACTGAAGCCGAAGAAGAAGCCGCTCTCTCTAAAGAAGAATTTGATAACTTTGTAAGCGATATTGCTGCCGCACCTGCCGACTGGAGTCGTGGACTCCCTTGTAATGAAATCTTCTGTATAACCGTTAATCTAGTTAAAGGAAGCTGGGGTACAAGCTCTGGTTCAAATGGTGACTTTGAAGAAACCGAAAACTGTATTGAATGTCATTTAGATTACATTGCTGCCGCCGTTGATGAGACGCTCAGTGGTGGAGTGCACCCAAATAAGGTTTCGCAAAACTGGTTTGAAGATGGAACCTGTAAAGACGTAGGTGATGGTTTAAATCTAGATTTCAATGTCTACGCTATCCCCGTTCCCATTCAGCTCGACCCAGGTGATGACACCGATGATATTGCAAGCACCCAAGTTGAAAACACGGTGAATGCGCTTCTAGAATGGTCTTATCTCAATAATGTGAATGCCTTGGGCCAATCTGCCGCTGAGTTTGAACAATCTGCCTACCTAAACAATCTACAAGTTGCTGGGCAAGCCTTAACGATTGAAGAGACCCTTACAGACCTTATCAAAGTGGAAGAAAGTAAAGCAGAAGAATTAGATCAACTCCTCGTTGCAAATGACATCCAAGTTAAAGTGGAAAGTAGCTACGCGCTCTACCATCAGATGAGTGGAGAATTCAAAACCATGCTGAGTACTTTTCAAAACTACAGCGACTGGTTAAAAGATACTTATGCTGTAGATAATGCTCCCCTATCTTCTATTCTGAACAAACCTTACTGTAAATGATGAGACTCCACCGATTGATTGCCGTTGCTTTACTTACTCTAGGAATAATGATTCCTATGATTAGCTCTGCAGAGACAACAGGAGAAGATATTCAAGCCGCCGCCGATGTTCGTCTTAGAGATTATTATGATGTGGTTCTCAGTATTAGAACTCCTGAGATGCGTCGCTCTTACTTCTCGGATATGTTCACCATGACCACATGTCAGCTCAATGATGTTCTACCTCTCTACGATGAATATGAGGCCATTAAAGATCAGTTTCGTTCAGATGCTGCCAATGCAGGAACCGTTGAGAATTATGAATCTAATATCGCAGGCTACGAATATGAACTCAAAAGAATTCTTCTTGAGGTTCATTTCATTCGAAATGTTAAGAAAACAGCTAAAAAGGAAGATATTGAAGGTGAAAAAGAACTCATCCTTGCCAGTCTCTATGGTGAAATGTACGGCAAGTTTGTAGAAGGTTCTGAATCAAAAATGGTTTCTGAGGAAGAATTAATAAACATGTACGCAGTTTGGACTGAAAAATATAGCGATAGTATCGTAAACTACAGTTACTGTTCTGAGGGAGCAGTATGGGAACTCATGGAGAGCTGGATCAGTTTTCAAACCACCCTCCAAAGTCTTGATATAGAAATTGATAAACCTGAAAGGAAGAGTTTCAAGGAAGTGATCAGTCCTCAAAAAGAAATCAGTGATGCAACGCTTGAAACACTTCAAGGTGCACAAGGTGTAGTTGATGCGGCAAAGAGTTTCTTTGATCGATTGAAAGAGAAGGAAGATGAAGCCGCCATTGAAGAGGA
>Ga0316202_10001130_pt1 | contig 22423 bp, 16 predicted proteins | sample 3monrhotite_MG_FD_204934 | JGI IMG/M metagenome (GOLD analysis project Ga0316202, IMG submission 204934) | Microbial mat bacterial communities from mineral coupon in-situ incubated in ocean water Damariscotta River, Maine, United States -... | ecosystem: Environmental > Aquatic > Marine >... | reverse complement strand
AGGCACGACGAAGCACGCCCCGACGCCGCTTCCCGGAACTCCCAACCCGATCAGGGTCCAGTTCCCGCAGTCGCCACAACCAGCTCCGCCACACTCCACCCGCTCCGAAAGTGCGACGAAGGGAACTCGGACCCGCGCCCACGCAACACGCCAAAGATGGGGGGTTTGGGGGGGCGCAGCCCCCCCAATCAAACGCGCGCCACCACGAGGTAGTCCTGGCCGAACACCTCCCGCGCTCCACCGGCCTCGGCGGCCTTGGCCTGAGCCAGGATCCGGTCTGCGCGCTCGCCCAGGGATCGTGCCAGGTCGCTGTCGATCCGCGAGAACTTGCCGCGGCCGACGTCGAGCTGGCGCTCGACCCAGCGGGCTCCGTAGCGGATCGGGAACACGTGGCTGGCTTCGACGCTCAGGCCAGCTGCGCTGAGGTTTCGCTCGACCCAGGCCTGCGGATACTCCCGATAGCAGCGATCGCCCGAGAGGCGGATCGCGGCGTCTCGGAGGCGCTCGGTCTGGAGGATCAGCTCACCCCAAGGGCCCTGGGCCTCGCGAGGCGTCGGCTCGAGGCCGACGACGTAGAGACGCGCGCCTGGGGCGAGGACCTGGCGCAGGCGCGGGAAGAGGAGGTCTTGGCCGTAAGGCTGGTAGGCGTCGAGGGCGCCGAGGAGATAGTCCGCGATCACGACCGAGAAGGTCTCGCCCGCCAGGAACTCAGGCTGGCTCCAGTTCCCGAGCACGAGGCGCGTCTCCCCGAGCTCGCCCTTGAGTCCCTTGCGGACGTTGTCTTCCAGCGAGCGAGAGGCGGTCACGGCGCTGAGCGGAGCGGCGGGCGTCCTCAGGAGCCACTGGAGCGAGTGGACGCCGGTCCCCGCGTCGAGGGTCGGGCCCCAGCCGAAGGGCTCCTCGTGGGCTTCGATCGCCGCGAAGATCGCGTCGGCCACGGAGAGCTAGCGCTTCTTGGCCTTGAGGGCCTTGTAGCTCTCTAATGCCTCGTCGCCCAGAGGGTGCCCCTTCCAGGCCTTGGCGAACTTGCGCAGCTCGCGCAGGGCCAGCTGGCGCTCGGCGGCCTTGAAGGCGTCGAGCTGCTTGCGGGCCTCCTCGAGCTGCGGCGCTAGGAGCTTCTCGGCCTTCGCCTTGTGAGGAGTGTCGAGGTCGGCCGCGAGCACGCGGAGGAGATACTTCTTGGCGCGGGCCGGCTTGCCCTTGGCGAGCTCCTTCTCGGCTCGCGCGAGCCAGGTCTCGAGGGCCGCTATCGTCCGCGGGTCGCCAATGGTCCCGGTGTGGGTCGGCGCCTTGTGCGGCTTGCCTTCGGAGTCCTCGAAGCGGTCGTCGGGCCAGGCGCGGAACTTGTCGCCCCACTTGAAGCCGGGGATCGCCTCGCTCGCGAGGGTGATCTTGACTCCGCGGCTCAGGAGCTGCTGCAGACGACCCGGCCGCTTCTCGAGGTGGTCGAAGACCTTCTTGAGGTAGTCCTCGGTCTTGCCGCCCCAGTAGTAGGCCACGGGGTAGTACCAGTTCTCGAGGATCTTGCGCGCCTCAGGGTCCGTCGGCGCCTGACCGCGACGCTCGGCGCGCTTCCACTTCTGGACCATGACGGTCACGCCGCACTCGAGGTTGTACTTCCAGTCGTCCTTCAGGCGCTCGACGTCGAACTGCCGGGCCGTAGCGCCGGTCAGCTGAAACATGCCCAGCCCGCAGTCCGTCTTGTTGTAGACGAAGGTCCCGTCGGCCCTCCACTGCTGACAGCCCGACTCGCGCCAGGCTATGGCCTTGATGATCTCGGTCGGGACGTTGTGCTTAGCGGAGATCTTGGCGATCTCATTGCTGATTTCCTCGACGCTTGGGTTCTTCCCCTTGGGCAGGCGCCCACAGTCCTTGGCCTCAGCCGAGGTCGTCAACGAGAGGAGGAGGGCTCCAGTCAGGAGCGTGTAGATCGAAGCGCGCACACCCCAAGCATACGCAGCCGCGCGCCCCCGCGCTTCCTTGGATTCCCAGCGCGCCAAGCCTGTCCTCCCCGGGGGCCACTCTTGTCCCTCGTCTGGTCACGTTCCTAGGACCCGGCCAAAGCTCGCGTCTCCGGAATGTGACGTTGGCTAGCTCCACGGTGCAGGCTCCCCTCGCAACCCCTTTCAGAGCGCATGGAAATGCGATCCGAGGCCAACGGCACGCCACGTGCGCAGGCACGTCACGGCGGGTCTCCGCCTGGAGTGATCATGCAGTGCCCCACCAAGATCGCCGTCGGCCTCGACGCAGCCCTCTCGACCCCCCATGTCTTCGCTGAAGCCAAGCTCTTGGCGAAGACCTTCGGCGCAGAGCTTGTCCTGGTCCACGCGATCCCTGAGGCTCCGCCCCTGAGTCCAGGCTTCGACATCTTGGCCGACCAGGTCCGCGAGCGCTTCGACGACCTCCGCCGTCAGGCCACCGAGGAGGGCGTCGTCGTCTCCGAGGAGTTCCACGTCCGCTACGGTGCACCCCACGAGGTGATCCTCGCGGTTCAAGAGGCCGTCGGGGCGAACTGGATCGTCATCGGAGCTGGCGGCAAGTCGACCCTGGATCGGCTCTTCCTCGGCTCGAGCGCCGAGGCCCTCCTCCGCGAGGCGACCTTCCCGGTCTGGATCGTCCGACCAGGCCGCGACCTGGCCGACCTCGACCGAATCCTAGTGGCCGTCGACGGGACCACTCCCGGAGACGAGGCCCTGGCCGGGGCCTTGACGCTGTCGCGCAGCTTCGTCGCCACCCTCCGAGTCCTGACCGTCGGGACTCCAGAGCACGTCGAGCGAATCCAGACCGAGCTCGGAGAGCGCGTCGACCTCCACGGGATCGAGGTCGAGTACTCCAGCAGGGAAGGCGAGGTCGCAGACGCGATCCTGGCCGAGCTCTCGAGCTGCGCCGCCGACCTCCTCGTCCTCGGCCACTCGGGCCGCCGCGGCCTGTTCCGCCTCCTCCACGCCAACACCGCAGAGGCCCTGACTCGCAAGAGCCCCTGCTCCTTCCTCACCCTTCACGCCCACGCCTAAGGGGGCTCTGGTGTCCATGTTCGAAACGATCCTCGTCGCCCTGGAGTCGTCCGCCATGGACGACGCGCTCTTGAATCAAGTCGTCCGCCTCGCTCGCCGCGAAGACGTCCACCTCGCCTTGGCCCACGTCGTTCACCCCAGCGAGGGAGAAGAATACGGAGCGGCGTCCGACCAACCCTTGCAGCTCCGAGTCAAGGCCGCCAAGCGCAAACTCGAGGCGACTGAGGAGCGGCTCACCAAGCAGGGCCTCAGCGCCTCCTCTCGGGTCGTGTTCGGAGACCCGGCCGAGCGAATCCTCGAGCTGGCCCAGGAGGTCGAGGCCTCGGCGATCGCCCTCGCGACCCACGGCCGCTCCGGCCCGCGCCGTTGGTTCGAAGGCAGCGTGACCGAGAGCGTCCTGCGCTGGACCAAGGTCCCCGTCCTCGTGATCAACCCCAGCCACGCCCACAAGGGCGCGGCCTCGGGCTTCAAGCGGATCCTGGTTCCCCTCGACGGCTCCGAGCGAGCCCTACGGATCCTGCCTTCGGTCCGACGCTTCGCGCTCCTCTACGACGCCGAGGTGACCCTCCTCAGGGTCGGGATTCACCCCTCAGTCCACTTCCACGAGATCTCCGCCGGCGTCAGCACGGCCCCCATGGCGCCTCTGCGCGAGTCCCTCGACGCCTCCTTGACCCACGCCGCCCAGGCCCTCCCAGGGGTCAAGAACGTGTCCACGCGGGTCATGTTCGCCGACACCGCTTCGGGCGGTGTCCTCGAGGCTCTCGAGAGCGAGTCCTATGACCTCGTCGCTCTCGGAACCCACGGTCGGAGCGGCCTCGATCGCCTCCTCTTCGGCTCGACCGCTGAGGCTGTTGCCCGCGATTGCCCGGTTCCCCTCCTGGTCTACCGCGATCTTCAGCTCAACGCGGAGCCGCTCGAGGACGGGGCCTCAACCGAAGCGCACGCCTGAGCGCGCTCGGCTCGCCGAGCCTGATCGGCGAGCCGCGCCAGCCAGCGATCGCCAGCATCTAGGCCCCAGAGCCCGAGCAACCACGAGAAGCTCACGATGGGGGCCACGAGGGCGTAGGCCTCCCAGTCGCGGATCGTGACGTAGCCATGCTGCGAGCGCTGATAGACCGTCACCAAGAGCACGCCTGCGCCGACGAGGAGGGTCGGAGTCAGCGCTAGGAGCGGCTCCTTTCGTCGGACTCTCGCTGCGGCCAAGGTCGAGGCGCTGGCTGCGAAGGTCACGACGAAGAGGAGGAAGGGCGCCCAATGGCGCTGGAGCGTCTCGAGGGACTCGCTCAGCGCGTCGCCTTGTCCAAAGCCGACTTCACTCAGCGCCCCCCAGGCGCGCCCCTGGAGGATCGCGAAGGCTGCCAGCCCCGCGGCGCCAGCTACGGTCGCGCAGAGCGCCCCGCGCAGGGTCGCCTCCTCGTCCGAGGCCCAGGCCACGAGCGCGGGCCCGAGGGCGAAGAGGGCACAGGCTCCACCGCAGGCCACCCGGGCGCCCGTCGCGTCTGGGAGGGCGGCCGCGACTCCTGCCAAGGGCAAGACCGCGAGCACTGCCGGGATCGCGCGCCGAAGGGCGCGCGTAGCGCGAGTGGATCCCGCGAGATCTACCGGGGGCTTGGCGACGTTCAGCCCCGGCCAGCGGTCGAGGAGGCGAGCGCCGCTCCCGGCTCCGACGGCGGCGATCAGGACGCTCGTGAACGCCAAACAGTCGCCCTGGTCGAAGAGGACGCCGACCGTCAGCAGCCCGACCGCGGCCAGGAGCCCCACGCAGAGCAGGCGCGCTTGCCAGCGCACGGCCGCCAGGACCAAGAGCCCCGCCAACGCTCCGGTAGCCATGAGCGCCACGATCCCGAAGCCCCAGCCGCCGAGCACAGCGTGGGGGACCGTGCCTAAAGCGCCGAGGCCGCCGGCGAAGAGGACGCCGGCGGCGCCCGGCAGGAAGCGAGCGAAGAAGGCGATCAGGGCAGGCAAGAGCAGGAGGGCCCAGACCGTGGGCTGAAGGGTCTCCTCGAAAACGAAGGGGTAGAAGAAGACCAAGGTCGGGAGCTGGCCCAGGAGTGAACCTAGGGCCCGCAGCAGATCCGAGCGCCAAGAGGAGGGCAGGATCTGGAGGAAGAGGCTCCGCAGCCCCTCCCAAAGAAGTCTGAAATCGAACACGATCGGCTGGCTCGCTTCCCCGCTCACCTCCGCCGAAGAAGAGAGTAGAGAGCCGTGATCCGGGCGTCAGGGTAGATCTTTGTGGCGCCGGCAACGTGGCGGAGCGCGTCCGGGTGGCGGAGTTCGCCTACCACCCTGAGAGGCCCGCCCTCCCTGAGTTGCAGAGGGCGGCAGTCCAATCCACCCACCTAGGGCCGAGCTAGGATTCGGCCTATGAATCTCGATCGAGGACTGGATATCGAGTTGGCAGGTGGAGCTTGGGCGGCATGCCGCGCTGGTTGAACCACCCTGCTCTGATCGGCCAGCTCCCCAGGGAAACTCGGGAGGGGCTTGGCGGGCGCGCTCTCCTCTATCTAGGGCTCGGGCTGCCGACCTTGATCGTCTACGGCCTGCACTGGGCGCTGGTCCGGGCAGATATCTTCGCCGAGCCGCTGCACGCCCTAGTCACGATCGGAGCCTCCTTCCTCGTCGCCAGCGGCACCTGCTGGGGGATCGCGCAACCCCGCACCGGCTCCCTGCGACACGAGCTCCTCTGCGCCGCGCTCCTCGCCCCGCTGCTGGGGTTGTTCGTGTGGTGCGTCGGGGTGTCGCTGGTGGCCCTTGCCTGTGCGCAGGAGGGCGCGCGTCTCTACCTCAAAGGCCTCTACGAGACGTCCCGGCGTGGCCTCCTGATCCACCCTGTCCTGGCCTCGCTGGGCTTCGCCTACCTGGCCGCAGTCGCCTGCCTGCTCCGCGTCCGCCTCGAAGCGCGGCCTGACCCTCCCGCCTAGGAGTGAGCTGGCAGCCCTAGAGCAGCGTGGCCGGGTCCGGGCAGGTCCGGCGAGCCTCGCCAGCGCCGAGGGCGTCAATGGCCTCTAGGTCGGCGTCGCTGAGCGAGAACCCGAAGAGGTCCCGGTTCTCGCGCATTCGCTCCTCCTTGGAGCTCTTCGGGAGCACCGTGCGCCCGCTCTGAACGTGCCAGCGGAGCACGAGTTGTCCAACGCTGACTCCGTGCGCCTTCGCGAGTTCGACCAGGACTGGATCGCGGAGAAGGTCGAAGGCGCCGCTGGCGAAAGGGGCGTAGGCCGTGACCGCGATCCCTTCCCGGCGGCAGAACGACTCCAGCTCTGGGTCCCGGCAATAGGGGTGGACCTCGACTTGGTTGATCGCGGGTCGGAGCGCCGGCACGTCCTCCAGCAGCTGGGTGAGGTGCGCCGCCGTGAAGTTCGAGACGCCGACAGCCCGCGCGGCACCCTTCTCGTAGAACTCCGCGAAGGTCTGCCAGATGGTCTGGCGAGCCTGGCGCGCGAACGCAGCGTCCGTGTTCTGAAAGGGCCCGGGCCAGTGCATTAGCAGGAGGTCCACATAGCCCACCCGCAGGTCGTCGAGACTCCGCACGAAGTCGTCGCGCACCCGCTGCGCAATGTCGGGCACCTTGTCGGCGTCCCAGGTGCGGAGGTGGGAGATATTGACGTGCGAGGGCGTGGCGGGGTGCGCGATCTTCGTGGTGAGGAACACGTCCTCACGGCTGAGCGCGCCGCTCGCGAAGCGTTGCCCGAGCAACGAGCCCAGGATGCTCTCGGTGCCGTAGGCGTGCGCGCCGTCGAAGGCGCGGTAGCCGGTGTCCAGCGCCAAGGTCAGCGCCCGCCAGGCCTGCTCGGGGAGGAAGCCCTGGAACTCGGTCTTGCCGACCCAGTCCCCGAAGGCGCAGCCAAAGGCCACCGTCGGCATGGCTACCCCCTTGGCCAGGGTGACGGACTCGAACTCTCCGGACTGATCGGGCATTTGGCTCCTGTTTCACGCTGAAGCCGCAAGCTATCACACGCCTCAGAGGCCACCCCAGGGGCCTGATCTCAGCTGCTCTCTCCCCCGGGATCTGTCTTTTTGTCTCGTGGTGACTTCGCCTACTGGACGGTTCCCCGTGAGCAGCCGACCTAGATCAATCCCTCGCGCCGCAGGTAGGCCAGGAGCCGTCGAGCGTAGGACGCCTGCGCCCGTGGGCTCGGATGCCAGTCGACGGGCTGCAGGTTGTGCTCGGGGAGGTCCAAGTCGACCGAGATATCCACGGTCCGGACACCCGTCGCGGCTAGCTCAGCGAGCATGCTTCGACTCAGGTCGTCGTGGCCGATCCCCGCCACGACCAGCGCTACCTGGGACGCGCGGCAGCGACGAGCGATCCCGAGGAGGAGAGCCTGCGTGACCTGGCGCTCCTCGAGGCCGCTTCGCTGCCAGCGGCAATAGCCTTCGTCGAGGAGCTCGACCAGGGCCGAGCGCGTCGCCAGCGGGGGGCGCTCGTAGGAGAGCGCCTCGTGGGTCACCACCAGCCGGCCCTCGATCCAGCGAGCTCGGGGAGAGCTGAGCCCAGCCGTCGTCTCGCTGTATGGCACCACGGCCTTGCGAAAGCGTCGCGTCAAGACGTTGCGCTCGTCATGGAGCGAGCCGTAGGCCACGACCACCAAGGCTGGAGTCACGCCGCGCGCGAGGCTCTCGCGGAGTCGAAGCCAAGGCTGGACGGTCCCGTGTCCCCCGACCCCGTAGTTCACGACGTCATAGGCCGGGAGCGCTGCCTGGAGTCGCCAGGGAAAGGTGTCCGCGTCGGCCACGCTCCAGCCGTAGGTAAACGAGCAGCCGTGGACTTCGATCTGGGGGCGCCCGCGATAGCGGTGCTCGAGGAGGGGATCGCGAGTGACGCGGGTCCCCGAGTGAGTGTGCGAGGTCGCGTATTGATAACCGGAGCCATAGGTCACGAGGTGTGCACCCGGGGCGTTGCGCCAGCCCAGGAGGGGATCTGGCTCCAAGAGGCGAGGGCCCGGCTCTACGGACACGATCACCTGCTGGGGCGTCAGGGCCGGGGCGTGGCCTCGGACACGGACCAGGACCTCTGCCAGGCCGAGGGAAGCCAGGAGCGATCCCCCCAAGACCAAGGCCCGGAGCCGTCGACCCCCCAGCCGTCTATGTAGGACGCTAGCCGCCATGAGCAGCGGAACGCTCTCCTTGAGACGCAAATTCCCAAGGCCCTAAGCGCGACCTCGCCCTCCTGTGCTTCACCGAGCCAGAGCCGCCTCGACCTCAGGCCACTCCGGGCGCTGGGCGTAGCGCTGCCTCCATTCCTGGAGGGGGAGGTCCAGCTTCCCCTTGACCCGAGCGACGAAGTCCAGCCCCTCGAGGTAGCGGCCGGTGTCGAAGTAGGCCTGAATCAAGAAGCGCAGGGCGCGTGGGCTCTTGGGGTCAGCCGCCCAGGCCCTGGTCATGTCTCGGACGTAGAGGTTCGCCCGCCCTCCGAGTTGATAGCGGGCCAGGATCCACCTGCCGCGGTCCTCGCGCGTGCAGGAGGCCAGGCCCCGGTGGACCCAGATCCAGCGCTCGATCCCGCTCGCCCCTGCCCCTGAGAGGCCAGCCTTGACCGCGGCTCGAGCCCGGGCCGCGATCCCTTCCCAGGGCCCCTCGCGTGGAGTCCAGAAGCTCTCGAACTCAGCGTAGGGACGGGGCGCGCGCTTGACGCTCGCCACGAGGGGCAACTCTCCGCGCTTCTTGGCGTTCTTGTTGGAGGTCACACAGAGCAGGACCCACAGCCGTAGCTCGCTCCGCTCGCGCGAGGGCTTCGGCTCGAGGCGCTCTGCCGCCTGCAGGTCGGCCAAGGCTTCGTGGGGCTCCGTCCGGAGGGCTTGAATCACGGCCCGCTCCTCGAGTTCGGGCGCGCTCTTCGCTCCCGCCAGGGCCCGCAACCGCTGCCTGAGCGCGCGCTGAACCGCCTCGCGAAGCTCAGGTTCCAGATCTCGCGCGGACGTCTCGAGTTCACGGAAGAAGGTCAGGGGCGCCTCGCGCAACGCAGCTTCGATCTCGGCCACGGCGCGCCTCGCGTCCCCGAGACGGCTGAAGTGCGCGGCCCGCCACAGGCGCTCGCGCCAGGGACCGGCCAGGAACTCTGGAGGCAGGGAGCGACCCTGAACCAGACGCCCCCCCGCCAAGGAGCGAGCGCTCTGAGCGGCCCTCCCCGCTAGGGAGACTTGTCGCTCGGAGACGTCGACCCGCCCGCTGAGGAGGATCAGGTCCGCGTCGGGGGAGGTCTGGTTGGTGTAGTCGATCGCGAAGGGGAAGCCCCCCCAGGCACCGAGCAGGTAGACCCCGGGGGAGAAGGAGCCCAGGGACTTCCCCTCACGATCGGAGATCAAGACCTCCTCCCAGGTCTTGTCCGGGCGTCGAATCCGGCGCCAGAGCCCAAAGCGCGTCCAACGGGTCCGGGGCTCGTGCTCGATCACGACCCGAAAGCGGCCCCCTTCGGTGTGGGGATAGGGGATCGACTGCGTGAGCGGGTAGGGCGACCCCTGGCGGTGAACCGGACGCCTGGGGTTCACGAGCGCGGGGCCGTCGACGCCGACTGCGAACTGGTGCCGCGAACTGAAAATGTCGCTGGCGGCCTGCCAGAGGCGGGTCCCGAAGGTCAGGCCGCGCGGGCGGGCGCCGGGCTCGAGGCCGGCCGCGCTCCGAACCAGCCCCACCTCCACGAGGCCGTTCCAGGTCCGGCCTCGGATCGCGAACTCTAGCTCCAGGCGGAGCGCGCCGGCCTCGGGCACGTGGACCGGGACCCCTGCGCTGACCTCGACTCCCTGGGCTACGAGGACCCGCAACCCCCCTGCTGGGAGTCGGTGAACTCGGAAGGGATTCGAGGCGTGGAGGGCGTTGGCCTGCGCCGCCTGCGCCTCGGAGAGCTGATTCGTCTTCGCTAAGGAGAGCGCCTGGAAATCCACGCTCAGACCGCGGCTGGTCCGCGCGGACTGCCGAACGCGGAGGCGGGACTGGAGCGCTCCGAACTCCTCTCGCTGGGCGTCGCTGAGCGCGTCCGCCGAGACGTCACCCAGGAGCTCGTCTAGCTCACGGATCGCCTCTGGCGAGAGCGCGTCGAATCCGCTTCGGGTCAGCTCGCGCGCCAAGAGGAGCTGGGCCCGCGCCCGAGCGCGCCGGCTTCGCTGGGCTCCACCTTGGAGAAAGCGCTGGCAGAGGCGAATCCAATCAGCTCGTGGGCGGAGAGGCTCGGCTGGCGTGCCGCGTGGATCGAGCCTCCCGCCCGGCTGAGCTTCCTTTCGGACCTTGCTCGGCTCGGCGTAGGCGGCCTCGACGACGGAGAGGGCCAGGGCCTCACTCTTAGCCGTCGGGCCCCCCCGACGCTCCTCAGCCAGGAGGCGCTCGAGGGCGCGCTCACCGAAGCCTAGGCTCGACAGGTTGGCCACGGCTCGGCTGGCTGCCAGTTCGAGGCTCAGAGCAGAGGGCTTCGGCCCCGGACGAAGGGCTTCGCCACCCGTGGCGCCCTGGAGGATCAAGGTCCGGCTCGTCTCGGGCCCCCGGAGGACGAGGACCCCAGCTCCGCTGCCGAACACGTCACCCGCGGTCAGGAGGCTCCCCCAAACCCCCGCGCTCGCGAGCTGGTTGACGAGCAGGGCCCCCTGCTCGAGGTCGATCAGGACCGCCCGCTTGGTCCCGGGCCGATCGATCTGCCCGCCCTCGAAGGTCGCCAGGACCAATCGTCTTCCCGCGACGTATAAGGGGAGCAGCCCCAGGAGGCCCTTGTGGATCAGGGCCGACTCTCGGCTGACCTCCGTCAGGGGGATCGAGAGTCGAGGCGGAGTCTGGACCCCGCCCGCCTCATCGAGGGCGTAGACCGCGAGCCCTCGCTTGGACCAGCGCTCGAGTTGCCAGGGCTCCTCACCCAAGACATGGGCGGCCACGAGTTCATGGCTCCCGCTGGGCAAGGGCGCCCAGGCCATGGCCCGAGTGTGGCCGACCTCGCGCCGCGGACCGGCGCCGAGGCTCCCTCCTCCCTCGCCCCTCCAGGTCAAGATCGTGATGTCGTTGGCGCCCCAGGCCCCGCGAGAGACGACCAAGGGGGTCCCCTTGCCTCCAGCTACCGAGGTCAGGAAGCAGGCAGCGCGGGGCCGATTGGGGCTCGCGAGACCGCGGGGGTCGAGGGGGAATCTCGGATCGTCGCGACCCTCGCGAGGGACGGGTCTTCCTTGGCCGTCGAGACGGATCAAGAACCCGTCGCCGGCGTTGGGACCCAGCGAGAGCGCGAGCTCCCGTGTCTGGGGGTCGCCGTCGAGCTCCACGAAGCGGAGGTCGATCAAGGACTGAGCCAGGAAAGTCCGCTGATAAGTGATCCGGCCGTCTGGCGTCAAGACCTCGAGCCGCTTCCCGAACACCCGCGCGCTCAAGGGCTCCTGACCCACTGGCCACGAGAGAGCGTAGACGCCGGGGCGCGATCGCGAGCTGGGCGGGACGAAGCGGACGCGCTCAGGCTCCGTCACCCCGGGACGAAAACGCAGTCCGACGATCTCCGCCGAACTGGTGAGGACTGTCAGGAGTCCAGGGCGAGAGATCCGGACCTCGGCGGGGTCGCCTTCGGCCTCGAGGGTGACCTCGCGGCGCGGTGAGAGGGCCTTGATCACCCCCGCCAGTCGACGGGCGCTCGTGAGCAGGCTCGCCTCGGCTCCAGCCCCGAAGGAGTCGGATCCAGCAGAGCCCAATTCGAGCCTCGCCAGGGAGGAGCTCGCCCCCGCCAAGTCCAGGCTCGCGAGACGAGCCTTGGCCTGAGCCAAGAGGAGGGCCGAGCGCAGGGGCGGCTCCGGCGTCGCCAAGAGCTCCCGACGGAGATCGTCTGCTAACCCGTCCTCGCGTGAGAGGACGATCCGGGCCAGCGCAGCTCGACCGGCGGGCGAGGCCGGGCTGAGCGCGTAGGCCTGGGCCCAGGCCTCGAGGGCAGCGGGAGGCGGGACGTGGGGCGGTGGGCGATGAGGCCCGGCCAGGGTCGATCCCAAGCCCTCCCAGAGGGCAGCTCGCGCGGGGCCCAGCTCGAGGGGACTCCGCTCGACCTCCTCTAGGGCGGCTCGCGCCGAATCGGAGAGCTTGTCCAGGGCAGCCGCGGTCTGCTCGACCTCCGCGTCGAGAGCCGCTATCGAGGCTTGGAGCGCGCCTAGGTCCGCGGGCTTCGCCAAGGCCCCCGCACGAGCCAGGGCAGCCCGGCGGAGGTCACGGAAGGTCTGAGCTTCGGCGCGAATCGCTTGGGCCTCGCGCTCGCGGGTCTCCTCCGCGCGCTGCCGCTCGCGAGCCTGAAAGGCCTGGACGTAGAGTCCTGCCGCACTGGCACTCAGGACTAGGGTCACGCAGATCGCGACCAAGAGCGCGTGCCCCCTGACCCAACGGCCCAAGCGCTCGCTGCGGGTGGGGGGCCGGGCCTCGATGGCCTCTCCCGCGAGCCAGCGGCCGGCGTCGTCGGCCAAGGCCGCAGCGCTGGCATAGCGCTGCTCGGGGTCCTTGCGGAGCGCCTTGAGGCAGATCGTCTCGACGTCCTTGTGGAGCGTGGGTCTCAGCTCACGGGGCGGCGTCGGCTCCTTCGTCAGGACGGCGTTGATCAAGTTCGGGAGCGTGGCCCCCTGATGGGGAGGCTGGCCGGTCAGGCACTCGTAGAGGATCGCGCCAATCCCATACACATCCGCTGGCGGGCCTACGACCTCGCCCCCCGCCTGCTCGGGAGCCATGTAGGCCGGGGTCCCCAGGAGGGCCCCGCTCAGGGTCAGGCCAGCGTCCGACGCGATCTCCTTGGCCAGCCCGAAGTCCATGACCTTGGCGACGTCGTCTTTGGTCAAGAGGACGTTGTGCGGCTTGAGGTCGCGGTGAATGATCCCGGCCTCGTGGGCAGCCGCGACCCCCCGCGCGACCTGCTCGACGATCGCCAGCGCGAGCTGCGGCCGCAGCCCGCCCTCTTCCCGAACCCGATCCCGCAGACTCCCACCCTCGACGAGCTCCATGGTCAGGTACTGGAGCCCCTCTGCGACGCCGACCTCATAGACCGGGACCACGTTCGGGTGGCTGAGCTTGCTCGCCGCGCGAGCCTCGAGGTGAAAGCGCGAGACCTCGTCCTCCGAGGCCATTTCTCCGGCGAGGAGGACCTTGAGCGCGACGCGCCTGCCTATGGAGGTCTGCTCCGCTATGAACACGGCGCCCATTCCGCCGCGCGCGATCACTCGTTCGAGCTGGTATCCCCCGAGGCGAGCCCCTGCGGGAAGCGGGGTCCCGGGCTCGGCTCGCAGGGCACCTCGCAGCGCCTCGACTCCACCACCCGTGCTGCCAGACCCCGAGGCTCCAGGTGCGAGGGTCGCCGAGTCGTCTGGCGGAGGCGCCCAGGCCGACTGTCCACCCGCCCCTGTTCCAGCTCCGCTCCCGGCTGCTCCGGCAGGGTGCGTCCCAGAGCCGGGCGCCCGCAGCGGGGGAGCGCCTCCTCCAGGCAGGTCCCCGAACCCGGCAGGGCGCACGAGCGGGCCCGTGCCCGGACGCGCCGAAACGTCAGTCCCGGGGTCCCCGGGACCGGTCCCCAACGCCGTCGTCGGCGGCGGCGCAAGGGTGGCGTCCGCCCCGCCGTCGACGAGGAGGACCGCCTGAGCCAGGAGCGCAGGCGAGAGGCCCTGGCGCGCGAGGTGTCCCGCGAGGTCACCTGCGCCGACCTCGGCCAAGGCGCCCTCGAGCTGGGCTTGAGGGACGCCGAGCTCGAACAGAGCTCGAGCCAAGGCCCGATTTCGCTCAGCCCCGCTCAAGGCGAAGCCGCCCTGCTGGGTTCGGTCGTTGATCTAGAGGAGGGAGTCGATCTCTCCGGGAGGCGCGAGCACATGTCCTCGCGTGACGCTCCGGGAGAACCCGTGACTCGTAGGAGAGTCGGGCTCGCGACGCCGCGACTCTGGATAGGCAGGGGGAGGGGCGCCTGAACGCTCCAAGACCAGAGCGAGTCGGGCTCAGCCCGTGCTCGCCTAGCCACTTGAATCAAGCGATCCGCGCCCGCTCCACGCCCGCGTTTAGAAGCAGCCTTCGGCGTCTTCGCGAGTCTCCGCGAAGCGGAAGATCGCGGTCAAGCCGAGGAGGTCGAAGACCTCCTTGACTGAGGCCGAGGGGCGGAGGAACACGATGTCCCCGCCGTTCTCACGGGCTTGACCGACCGAGCCGACGAACACGCCGGCGCCAGCGGACGAGATGTAGTCGAGCTTCTCGAGGCGCACGATCAGCTTGTGTGCCCCTTGACGGAACACGGCTTGGACGAGGTTGTCCATGTCCTCGAAGGTGTGAGCGTCGAGGAAGCCCTCCGCCTCGATGTATGCGACACCCGTGGGGAGCATTTCTTGGTGCAGCTTCAGGTCGGGCACAGTCGCCTCGCTTCCTTGGTTCGCGGCCATGGCCGCGGTTTGGTTTCTAGCGCCTCGCGGCGCGGCTTAGTTCGTTAGCTAGCCTCGCCGGAGACGGCGGGGACCTTCTTGACCATGACGAGCTCGTTGACGTAGTCCGGCCCGTCGTGTGTGTAGTAGACGTCGTCCATGATCCTCTTCATGAGGAACAGGCCCAGGCCTCCCTTGAGACCCTTCTTGATGTGCGCGTGGATGTCGACGGCGTCCCGGAGCTCGTTGGGCTCGAAGCGGATCCCGTTGTCGCGAATGTGGACCCGGAAGGTCTCCTCGTCGAGACCGAAGATCAGGTTGACCTCGCCCACGCCGCCCTGGTAGGCGTGCTCGACGACGTTCGCCAAGCCCTCGTCGACCGCGAGGATGATCTCGTTGGTCTGTCTCCGGTCGAACCCCGAGGGGTCGAGCATTTCGGCCACCACCTGCCGAACCTCGCTGAGGTTCTGGCTCTGGTTGGTGATCGTGAGCAGTCGCTCCTTACTCACTTCGAGCCCTCCTTCACGCCGCGCCTCCGTCCACACTCAGGGTCACGATCGTAATGTCGTCCGACTGCTCCGCATCGCCTCGGTGAGCGTCGAGTTCCCTGACCAGGGCCTCGACGAACTCCTTGCTGCTCTTGCGGGCGTGCTCCTTGACGAGCGTATAGAAACGATCGTCGCCGAACTCTTCCGACTCGTTGTTCATGGCCTCGTTGACGCCGTCCGTATAGGTGACCAAGCGATCGCCCGGCTCGAGCTGGACCTCGGTCTCCTGAATGTTGTTGTCGAAGATCGTGCCCTTGTCGAACCCGAGCGCGATTCCCTTGGGCTTGAGCAGCTCGTTCTGACCGGACTTGGCCCGGTAGAGCACGACCGGGTTGTGCCCGGCGCTCGCGACCTTGAGGGTCCGCGTCTTGACGTTGAGGACCATGTAGGCCGAGGTCACGAACATGCCCCGGCGAATGTCCTTGGCGAGGATCCGGTTGACCTTCTTGAAGGTGTCCCCCGGCGAGACGTTACGGACAGACGCCAGGCGGACTAGCGAGCGAGCCATGGTCATGACCATGGCGCCAGGAATGCCCTTGCCCGCGACGTCAGCTACGATGATCCCCAGGTGGGCCTGGTCGATCACGATGAAGTCGTAGTAGTCGCCGCCGACTTCCTTGGCCGAGTTGTAGAAGCTGTGAATGTCGAGGCCCGGAATCGCTGGGATCCGCTCGGGGAGGAGCTTCTCCTGGATCTCCTTGGCGATATTCAGCTCGCGCTCGATGGCCTTGCGCTCGACGGCGTTGTCCTGAGCTGTGCTCAAGTTCCGCGCCATGATGTTGAACACGTGAGCCAGGGCCCCGATCTCGTCGGTCGATGCGACCCGAGACTGGTGGTTCATGTTGCCCGAGGCGACCTCGGTGATGTCGCCCTCGAGCTCGCGAACTGGCCCCGTCAGGACGGCGCTGATCAAGACCGTGAGCAGGATCCCAGCCACGGCGCCACAGAGGGTCACGACCGCGATCTGGGTCTTGAGCTGCTTCTTGACCGCGTCCAGACGTGACGCCTTGACGAACACCCAGAGCTTGGGCTGGACTGGCTTGGCTGTGCGCCACTGGTAGGCGGGGTTCTTGCCGAAGTAGCCCTCGAAGTCAGTCGGCGTGACGAGGTTCGCGCGCTCCTTCTCGGGGATCTTGGCGCCCTCGTACATCTTGGTCCGAACCGCCTTGGCTTCCTCGTCCTTGCCAGCGTCCTCGGCCTGGGCGAGCGCGCTCAGAGCCTCGTGGACGTCCGTCTCGGAGAAGATGTCGATGGAGACGTCCTTCTCGAAGCGGCGCACGCGCTCGGTCCCCAAGGTGCCCTCGGTGATCTTGACGTTGCCTTGGGAGCCCAAGTCGGTGTCGGCCCGAATCGCGATCCGATCCCCCGAGGGGTAGGCCATGACGAGGGTCGGCGCCGCGTCACCGCCGCCGGCGGCGGCGTTGATCAAGGTCATGGCGAGGACGCGCTTCTCCGAGCCCTCGACGATCTCCTCGAAGCGCGGCTTCCAGTGGGCCAAGACCTCGTCCTTGCTCTTGACCCGCAGGAAGACCTTGTTGGGGTCGTTGGGGTCGGGCTCGGGCGCCGGTCGCGTGATCCAGATCTCGCGGTCTATGGACTCCTCGAGGGCGTGGGCCAAGGAGACGCCTTGCTCGTTGATCTGCTCGTCCATTTGCTCGCTGGTGATCGAGTAGGTCAGGATCCCCAGGAGGCCCATGAAGCTGCCAACGACGAGGGCCGTGAAGCCGGCGAACTTGACGCCGATCGAGATCCCTCGGTTGAAGGGCGTGATCGGCTCGAGCTCCTTCTCGCCGACCGACGCCGCCTGCTTCTTGCTCTTGCCCTTGATCCGGGGCATTTTTCCCGTGCGACCCTTGGCCGCCCCGCTCTTGATCGACTTGGTGGGGCGAGTGGCGCGCCCGGTCTTGGGCGCGGCCTTGGGCGCCTTGCCAGCCTTGCCGACCTTGCCGCCGACTCCCTGGACCTTGTTGGGTCCGGACTTGGGCGGGCGCTTGCTCGCGCCGCTGGGGCGCGGGACTCGCTTGCTGATCTTGGTGGGGCGCTCCTCGGTCACGCGGAGCCCCCCTTGGAGACCGCTTCAGGAGTCTGCTGTTCTGGACCTGTCGGAATCGCGGGGACCTCGCTCGAGGGGGCGCTGATCTGATCAGCCGCGAGGACCTTGCGGGCATGGAACACGTAGATCCCGCCGCTGTAGAGCGTGCTGGCTATGGTGCCCAAGGCGAGAGCCAAGCCGGTGTAGATGGCCCAGGACTCGCCCGGCCAGATCGCCATGGTCAGGAGGACCCAGCCGATGCAAATGCTCTGAATGAACATCTTGACCTTGCCCGCCCATTGGGAGGGGAAGGCGACGCCGCGGGATTCAGCGAATCCACGGAGGCCGTCGACCAAGAGTTCCCGAGCGAGGATCACGACCACCATCCAGCCAGCAATCGGAGACCCCTTCAGCGAGATCAGGAAGACGAAGGAGCCACAAATGGTCACCTTGTCAGCGAAGGGGTCGACGATCCTTCCGAAGTCGGTTTGCAGGTTCCAGCGGCGCGCGACGTAGCCGTCCAACATGTCGCTAAATGCAGCGAAAACGAAGATAACCGTGCAAATTCCGAAGAGCAAGCGCTCCTGGCCCCCGACGCTCTTCAAGAACTCGCTCGGCTCAGGCTGCTGGGCAGCCGTCACCAGCCCCAGGATCACGAAGAGCGCCGCAGCCAGGACCAGGCGGCTGATGGTGATCGCGTTCGGCAAGTTGCGAGGGGGGTTCCAGGCCACTAGACGGGCTCACCGACGAGGTCGTAGCCCTCAGCTGCCGTGACCTTGACCTGGATCATGCTCCCAGACACGTACCCCTCGCCGCGGAGGTAGACCACGGGGTCGATCTCGGGGGCGTCGAAGGGCGAGCGGCCCAGGGTCAGGTCGGGATCTGCGGTCGGGCCCTCGACGAGGACCGAGATCGTCTGGCCGACGAGGGCCTCGGCGTGGGCGAAAGCGATCGGCTGCTGGAGGGCCATCAGGCGATCGACCCGATCGGCTTTGACCTCAGCTGGGACGTCGTCCTCGAAGTTCTCGCCGGCGGGGGTGTTCGGCTCGTGGGAGTAGGGGAAGACCCCCAGGCGCTCGAAGCGGAACTCCTCGACGAACTCCAGGATCTCCTGGAAGTCCTCCTCGGTCTCACCCGGGAAGCCGACGATAAATGTCGTCCGGAGCACGAGGCCGGGAATCTCAGCCCGCAAGCGCTCGAGGAGCTCGCGGGTCTGCTCCTTGGTGTGGCGGCGACCCATGCGCTTGAGCATGGGGGTCGAGATGTGCTGGATCGGAATGTCGACGTAGGGGACGACGTGCTCGAGGTCGCGGATCGCCGAGATCAGAGCCTCGTCGACGTGGCCAGGGTAGGCGTAGAGGATCCGGAGCCACTGAGCCCCGCCCGCCTGGCAGAGCCCGTCAATGTCAGTCAGGAGCGAGGCCAGCCCGCCCGAGCCCTCAATGTCCTTACCCCAGTCCGTCGTGTCCTGGCTGATCAGGTTCAGCTCGACGGCGCCGGCGGCGATCAGCTCTTGGACCTCGGCCAGGACGTCGGCCCGAGCCTTGCTGCGGAACAGGCCGCGGAAGTTGGGGATCGAGCAGAAGGTGCAGGCGTTGTCGCAGCCGTCGCTGACCTGAATGTAGGCGTAGTGTCGCGGGGTGACACGAAGCCGGCCGGTCTGAGCCGTGATCGGGAAGCTGGGGTCCGCTGAGATCTGGGTCCGCCAGGGAGCCTGGGCCGCTTCGGCCAGGTCTTTGGGGCTCAGGACCTTGTCCAGCACGTCGCCGATCTGCTCGTATTCGCCCATGCCAAGGATCGCGTCGACGCCAGGGATCTCCTCGCGGATCTTGTCGCCCCAGCGCTGGGCCAGGCAACCCGCGACCACGACGCCCTTGAGCTTGCCGGCCTCCTTCCATTCCATCATCTCGCGGATCACGCCCAGGCTCTCGTCGCGAGCCTGATCAATGAACCCGCAGGTGTTCACGATCACGACCTCGGCGTCGGCCGGGTCGCCGCAGATCACGTGGTTCGTAGCCACGCGTCCCAGGAGGACTTCTGTGTCCACGAGGTTCTTGGGGCAGCCGAGGGAGATGATCCCTACTCGCGCCGGGTCTCCCCGGCGCTCCGTCGCTCCCTCCGCCGCTAGGGGCAGACGGGTCATGAGCACGCTCCTCAGAGTCCAAGATCGAGTCGTCCGCGCCCCATGTTCCGTGGGGGGCGAAGCGCCCTTAACTCCTGGCCTTCCGGGACTATAGGCCCGCCGGGAGGGGGGGGCAAGCGCGGAGCCGAGGGCCTTCTCGGCCTGGGGAGCGTCTGGAGCTGCGCCCTAGATCGGCCTCACCAGGCCAGGGCTGCCCCTTCAGGTCGTGAGGCGCTCCACGATCTCGCTGAGGCCCAAGCGGCGGGCGATCCCTCGGACGCGGATCCGGAGCTTGATCGCGTAGGGGAAGAGGCGCTCGGGGGAGCGCGCGCGGACCGCCTGGTCCAGGCGACGCCAGGTGGTCAGGATCTCGTCTGGATCGTCACGCTCGAGGGCCTCCTCGAGAATGCAGTAGCCAGCCAGGAGCATGGAGCCCTCGGCGTCGTAGGTCTCGAACTCTTGGCGGACCATGGCCTCCAAGAGAGGGCGAGCCTGCTCCCGCTGCCCTGCGTGCCAGAGGGCGAGCCCCAGGCGACAGCGCGCGAAGCCAGCGTCCACGGGCTTCGGCTGACGCTCAGCCAAGAGACTCCAGAGGGGAGCCGAGAGGGCGCGGTTGCGGGCCCCGTCGCGGTCGTCGAGGAGGTAGGCCAGGCTCTTGACCGAGTCTAGGTCCAGGGTCTCGGGGTCTTGGCCCAAGAGCGCCATGACCTTCGCCTCCCGGGCCTCCTCCTTCTTGACGAGGCGCTGGACCTTGCTCCGGTAGGCCTTGACGAGCTCCGCCGGGAGCCCAGCCTTGCGAGCTCGCTTGAAGAGCTCCAGGGCCCGGTGTCCTCGCTCGACGACTTCGTGGACCATGAACTCTAGGCCCTCCTCGAACACGCAGTAGCCCTCCGCGGCCAGGAGGTGGCCGAGCTGGGGCGCCTCAGCCTCTGCGGCCGCGTCGTGGAGTTCGAGCGCGGCCGTCAAGTGGAGGCCTTGGTCGATCGCGGCGCGGAGCTCGGGCGGGAGCTGGGCGGGGTCGAAGGGGCGCTTCACGAGCCCTCTCCGCGCGGCTCCGCCTGGTCGGCCTCGGCCAGGAGCTCCCCCACCGCGCGGAAGTCCGCGTCGGCCATGGGTAAGGGCAAGCGCGTCCCGATCCCTCCCCGGAGCCCCTCCCGGCTCGGGACGGTTTGGTCGGGCTGAACCTCGATCACGCAGAGCTGCCCCGGGGTCCTGGCGGGGTCAGTCAGGGAGAGGTCCGCCAAGACGCGGATCGACTCCTCGAGGACCGCTGGGTCGAGGGCCACGCACTCGCCCTGAGCGACCCAGCGCGCCATGTCCACGCGGGACCGAACGTAGTGGACGTCGCGCTCACAGGTCCCGCAGGCCCGGATCTCGTCGTCGGGCCCGCCCGCGAGGGCGTCCCACTCCAAGGGGCAGCGGAAGGCGAGCTGATAGAGCGCGTCGACCTCCTCGCGGAGCCCCGCCCGCCGCAAGGCCTGCTCGTAGCGAATCGCCGTGTCCTCGTCCCTGGGGTCGGCCTCGTAGGCCCGCTTCAGTTCGACCAGGTCGCGATCCACTCCTAGATCCCGATCCGATCCGCGATCCGGGCCGGGACGAACATGTGGCTGACGCTGATCGAGGGGTTGTGACCGCTAGGAGGGGTATAGGGGTAGATCGTGCGCGTCCGGGAGCAGTAGGCCTCGGCTCGCCGGTAGCCCGCGTCCTGAGCGCAGGCGCTCCAGGCGGCCCGCATGGCACGTCCCAAGCGGACAGGAGGCCGCGGGTCTGCAGGGCGCAGGCCTTGGCCGGACTTCTCGTGGAGATACTTGAAGCCAGCGTGGTAGGTGTTCCAGGCCGTGGCTCGGAGGTCGTCGACCGAGAGCGCGTTCTCCTCGGTGAAGAGGAGCAGGATCCCGGCCTCTTGGTAGCCGCGGAAGACCTCGACCATCCGCTCGTCGGTTTGGTCGCGGACCTCGTGGAAGCCGTTGCCCACGAGCATCACCGCGCCTTCTGGATCGAGGCCTGCTTTCGAGAGCGCCGCCAGGAGGACCTGTGGGCGACCAATGTCCGCTTCGACGAAGAGCATCTCTTGCGGCAGATTCCCCGCCAGTTGCTCGGCCAGAGCCGCGTCGAGGGAGGCCCGCTCGAGGTCCGCTCCGACGTAGCTCAGCTCAGCGCCGCCTGGGCGGGCCAAGCGCTGGCGCGTCGCCTCCCCCCGGCCAATCGCGTGCTCTATGAACACGCTGTAGCTGAAGCCGGTCTCGCTGCAGAAGCGATCCAGGGCGTCGTTGGCGAGCTTGAAGGTCTTGCGGTTCGCGTCTTGGCTGGCCCCGACGTTCTCGCCCCGCTCGACCCAAACCTTCCCGCGACCCTCGAGGAGGATCTCAGCGCCTTGGGCCATGTAGGCGTGATAGGTCTCAATGATCCCGAAGGGCCCCGGCCCGCGCGAGAAGCCGCGCGCTCCGAGGGCGGTCACCGAGTAGTCCTCGCCCCGGCGCTCGGTCCAGCCGGCCGCGGTCAGGATCTCGAGCGCTCCCGCGGCGCCGATCGGGTGGACTTCGCTCAGGGTCTGGGGTCTGAGCGCCGTCCCCTTCTTGAACTCGGCGGTGCGCTCTGCTCCGCGCAGGCCCAACACCAAGGGCACCAGGCGGTAGCCGAGCTCGACCTCGTCGTGGCTCGCGATCCAGTGGTTGGGCGTCCCGTGGAGCACCGGCCGCGGCGTCGAGACCGAGAGGTCGATCAAGGCGTTGAGCTCAGCGCTGGCGAGGGTCTCGCCGCGGAACAAGCTCCGCCAGAGCGAGGTCGGCGAGATCGGGATCTCCGTCCTCACGGGACGGATCCGCTGGAGGAGCTCCCGGACGCGTGGGTGGCCTGCGATTCGATAGCTCTCGTCGTATTGCTCGACGACGCCGCGGGCTAGGAGGAAGCCCAGGTCGGCCTCGAGCTCGCGCGGATCGAGGAGCTGCAGCCCCCCCTCACGCTCGACGGAGCACTGGTTGGGGTAGATCGCGTCCCCCGCTAAGAGCCGCTCCAGGAGCCCGAGCTCGGAGAGGAAGCCCAACACGTGACGCAGGAGCCAGAGATCGGGGGGCGCTGTGACCGCGGCCGTCCGCACGATCTGGCGCGCGACCTTGCAGGCCCTGGCCACGTTCTCGTCCGCCTCCCCGACCTCTGCTTCAATGGCGTCCACGCAGCGCAGGACTCGGAGCCCGTCGCGGAAGAGGTGCGGGATCCGGTCTCGGAACTCCTCCCAGGCCTCGCGACGCAGGTAGGGATAGCCCGAGCGGGTCGTCCCGGTGGGCTGACTCAGGATCGGTAGGAGTCGCTCGCGGAGAGCCTCGAAGTCGGTCATGGCGCCACGATAGCCGGGCTGGAGGTCGCGGGAGCTTGGGCGGGTCGCGTCG
>Ga0316202_10001129_pt1 | contig 22441 bp, 18 predicted proteins | sample 3monrhotite_MG_FD_204934 | JGI IMG/M metagenome (GOLD analysis project Ga0316202, IMG submission 204934) | Microbial mat bacterial communities from mineral coupon in-situ incubated in ocean water Damariscotta River, Maine, United States -... | ecosystem: Environmental > Aquatic > Marine >... | reverse complement strand
GCGCCGGGTCGCGGAGGAGGGGGACGACCTCGGCCATTCGGCTCGGCTCGGCCAGGGCCGGGAGAAAACGCAGGGCGCGGGCCCTGAGGGGGCCGCTCCCGAGGGCCGCGACGCGGAACACGGCGTCGCCTAGGGCCGGATCGCTGGGGAGGCGATCCGGGCGGAGGGCCGCCAGGGCGGCGGCGGCGGCCCGGGGGGCCTCGATCCGAACGTGGCGCGCCAAGATCCCTCCCAGGAGGGCTGGGTCGAAGCCGCGGAGGGTGGCGACGGCTTCTGCGCGGAGCCCGTCGTCGTCGCTGTCGAGGAAGGCCGTCAGGGCCTCGAGGCAGCTCGGGTCGCCCCACTCGGCCAGGGTGCGCGTCGCCAGGAGTCGCGTCGCCTCGTCCGGATCTAGGAGGAGGGCCCGGAGGGAGGCCGCGTAGCGCGCCAGCTCGTGGCTGCGCAGGAGCGAGACCAAGGCGCGTCGGACGCGTGGGTCGGGGTCGGCTACGCGCTCCAAGACGGCCTGGTCACGGACGAGGCAGGCCTGACGCGAGAGCTTGGCGAGAGCGCCAGCCCGCACGCTGGCGCGGGGGGAGCTCAGGAGTCGGACCAGGAGACCGTCGGTCAGGAGGTAGTCCGGGGTCGTGAGGACCTCGAAGAGCGCGACCTGGACGAAGGGCGAGGGGGAGGCCCAGACCGACTCCAGGCGGGGGAGGGGGCCCCAGTAGCGCTGGCGCTTGAGTCGGATCGGGTGCGGGAAGAGCTTGGAGCCGAGTCCGCGGAGGACGAGAGCCTGGAAGAGCCCGAGCTCGAGGTGCGGCTCGTCGCGGGTTCCCTCGCCGGTGGCTTGGGGGGGCGGCCCCGCCAGGGCGCTCAGCTCGAGGAGCTCGCGGTGCATGGCGTGGAAGGTCGGGACCTCGACCCAGGCCGCGAGGTTGCGCAGGCGACTTCGGAGGACCGTGGCCTCGTCGCTGTCGAGGGGACCGATCCCGCTCGTGGGGAGGAGGGCGTCGAGGAAGACTCGAGCTTGACGGCGGGCGTCGGGGTCGTGCCCCAGGGCTTCGAAGGCCTCGCTGGCCGTCGTCAGGAGGTCGCCGACCAGGTCTTGCTGCGGCGCGCGAGCAGCGGGGGCCGAGTCCAGGGCCAGCTCGTCGTCCAGCTCGGAGAGGCGGCTGAAGAGTCCTCGGGAGACGGCTTCGCGGAGGGCGCGGGTCCGGACGGCGCCGTGGGGCGAGCGGACGAGGCTCAGGCAGAGGCGGAGGAAGCGCCCCGGCGGGAGCTCGCCGCCGAGAAAGCGGAGGAGCGCCTCTTGGGTCCGGCGACCGCCGCGGCCTTCGCGGAGGAGGCCCTCGGCGGTCTCGGCCAGCTCGTCACCGGGGCGGAGCTCCGCCAGGGCGCGCCAGAGCTTGAGAGAGGCGGCGTCGCTGGCGGGGGCCTCGAGGAGGACGGCCTCGAGGTCGTCCGCGTCCTGCCCCCGACCCAGCTCGGCTAAGACCCCGACCGCGCCGTCCCGAAGTCGGGCGTGGGAGGTCTGGCGGGCGTAGGTCGCGACGGCGGGGGTCAGCTCGACGAGGCGGGCCAAGCGGATCGTCTCGAGGGCCGTGGCCTGAGCGAACTCGGTCGGCCTGGCCTTGGGGTCGGTGGGGACCAAGGTCACCCGGAGACGAGAGACGAGGGCCAGCTCCTCCTTGCCGAGGACGCCGGCTGTCTGGAGTCGAGCCAGGAGGCGCGGGAGCCCAGGGCCTGCGGCGGGGAAGGGCGTCTTGTGTCCCAAGAGCCCAAAGGCCGGGAAGGCGAAGCGAGAGTCCTCGAGCTCGGTCGCGGCCTCGAGCAAGGGGCCCACGGCGTCGGGGTGGCAGGGGTCGCCGAGGTCTGTCGGCACGCCCTTCCCGCCGCGCAGGTGGTGCTCGAGGCGCGCTAGGAGCGCCTTGAGGTGGGGCTCGAGGGCAGGGCCGTCGCCGAGACGAGCCAGGGCCACGATCACCGCCGAGCCCAGCGCCTCGGGTCGCGCGTGGGCGGGGGGGAGGAGCTGGCGGAGCCGAATGGCGGCCCGCTTCTCGCCCAGGCGGCCCAAGACCTCGACGGTGACGCGGGCCCGCTCGTCTCCCCAGAAGTTGGAGGCGTCGCTCAGGATCGGGGCGGCGACCTCGCGGATCACCTCTTCGCCGTAGGCCTTCGCCAGGAGCGGGCCGAAGCCGGGAGCGTGGAGGTATTCGTGGAAGGCAGCCAGCCAGCGGCGATCCTTGGCCACGGCGGCGAGGCGAGCGATCCCCAGGAGGAAGGGGGTCTGAGCCGGTCCTCGGCCGGGCCAGACCCCGAGGGACGAGGGCCGGGCCGGGAAGAGGCGCGCCAAGAATCCTCGGCTCTGGCGGGAGCGGCGGTAGAGCTCCTCGCCCCAGCGGCGGTTGGCCTCGATGGCCGCCTCGACGAAGGCCTCCTCGATCTCGTCGCCGAGGATCCGGAGGAGGTCCGCGTGGAGAGCCTCGACGCGCAGGATCGGGAGCAGGCGGGCCCGCTCCTCGGGGTCGAGGTCGACGGCCGCCGTCTTGGCGCGAGGCGTCCGGGGAGGACAGATCGCCTGGAGGGCAGCCCGGCGAGCGTCGAGGGAGAGGGAGTCGTCGTCGGCCGCGTCGAGGAGGGCGGCCCGGGCTCCGCGCCCCAGCGGGAGCCGACGGAGCCAGAGCTGGGCCCACTCGCGCCGCTCCCGGCCGCGGTCAAGGAGCGCGACCAGGTCTTCGGCGTAGACCGAGAGCCGGCGTCGCGCCACGAGCTCACCGACTCCGCGGGTCAGCGCGTCCGACTCTCCAGCCAGGAGACGTCGGAAGGTGGCCGTGACCGGCGGGGCCGAGAGGGTCGCGTCGTCGAGGCGCGAGATCGCCTTGAGGACTCGGGCGCGTTGGCTGGGGTGGCCCGCCCAGAGGGCGCGCAGGAGAGCGCCTAGGAGCTGCGGTGAGAGAGGCTCGCTCACCCTTGGCCTCCCTCGGCAGACGCGTCAGCGCTCCCGTCTTCAGCGTCGCCCTCTTCGGCCTCGTCGTCGGCCTCGTCGTCGGCCTCGTCGTCCTCGTCGTCGAGGAGCTCGTCGTCCAGCGCTCCCGCGACCGGCTGACGCAAGGCGCCGCGGGTGGCGTCGACTGGAGCCAGGCCGAGCTTGGCCCCGACCAGGTCCAACACGGCCGCCGAGACGTGGACCGAGGGGTCGCTCAAGAGCTCGCCCAGGGGGCCGGCCAAGGCGTCGGCGCAGGACCAGGCGGCCACGACGCCGACGGCCTCCAGCCGGACCTCGGGGACGGGATCTCGGAGGGCGCCGCTCAGGACGGCAGGCTCGCCAGGGGGGCTCTCGCTGAGGGCTCGCAAGAGGGCGCCTCGCACGCGGGGGTCGCGGTCGGCGAGGAGCGGGGCCAAGTCGAGGAGCTCCAGCACGCCCGCGCGTTGGCGGCACGCCGAGAGCGTGGCCAGGGTCACCTCGGGTTCGTCGTCGGTGACCCAAGGGTCTAGGGCCTCAGCCTCCAGGGGCAGGAGCGCGATCAACGCCGCCCGAGCCGCCGCGCGCAGGGCGGGCTCCCGACCGCGGGCGCAGCCTCGCAGGAGCTCCTCGAGGGTCGGGGCTCTCTCCCCGGCGCCTCCTGGGCTCGGCGGGAGCGCGGCTGCGGCGAGGCAAGCGGCGCGCTGGAGGACGGGGTCGTCGCCGGCCAGGGTCTCCTCCACGAAGGCGCGCTCCTCCTCGAGGCCGAGGCGTCCAATGGCCAGGAGCGCCGCGGCGCGCTCGCCCGGGAGCTCGCTCTGGCGGGCCTCGGGGAGGAGCTCCAGGACTCGTCCCCGTGGCCCTTCGCAGAGCTGAGCCAGGCGGGTGCGGAGTCCGCGTCGGGCGTCCTCGAGCTGCTCAGCTCCGCTCTCGCTCGAGTCTCCCCCGCCGCCGAGGGCTTCACGGGCCCAGGTCGAGAAGGTCGTCAGGATCTGCTGGCGGAGCTCGGGGTCAGAGAGGTGTCCCAAGAGGACGGGAGTCGCCAGCTCTTGACGCTGTCGGTTCAGGAGCTTGAGCGCGCGGCGCGCGACCTCACCGCTGGGGTGGTCGAGGAAGCGCTCGACGCTCAGGAGCATGGAGACTTCGTAGCCGTCTTCGCAGAGCCCCAAGAAGCGCTTGGCGGCCTCAGTCCCGGGGAGCCGCACGCCGGGCCCCGTCGGGCGGACCAGCGGCCAGGGGCGCGCCACGCCACTCTTGCGCAAGAGCGAGATCGCCAGCGTCCGGACCTCGGCCAGGGGGTGAATCAAGAGGGGCTGGAGGGCGCCGGCCGAGAGCGCGTGCCCGCGCTCGGTGGCTTCGCGGAGCGCCTCGCGCAGGACCTTCCGTGTCTCTTGTCCGCTCCAGGCTAGGGCGGGGAGGGCTCGCTCGATCAAGCCCCAGGCCTGGACCCGAGCGGCTGCCAGGACCACGCTCCGGAGGCGAGGTTCCGAGCGCTCGGCCTCGGCGGCTGCGCGCTCGCGCTCGAGGACGGCCCGGACGCGGCGGCTCCCGCTCGGGAGCCCGTGGAGCTCGACCAAGAGGTCTAGGATCGCTCCCCGCTGGGCCTCGGACGCGACGGCGAGGGCTGCGCCCAGGACTTCGACCTGGCTGAGGTCGGGACGGAGTCGGGCCCAGCGGAGCGCGCGGGTCGGGTCTCCTCCGCGCTCTCGCAGTCCGCGGCGGAGCTCGCTCGCGACGGCGAGCTGGACCGCGTCGGGGTGTCCGACGCGGATCGCCTCGTCAGCGATCCCCGGGCGCGTGTCCAGCAAGAGGCGCGGGAGAGGTGTGTCCAGCGCGGACACCGTGGCCCGGACCGCGGCGGCCCCGACGGGGTAGGCAGCGCCCAGGAGGGGCTCGAGGAGGGCGGGGTAGACGGCGCGGATCCCGAGCCGTGTGTGGTGGTCCAAGAGCTGGGCCAGGAGCTCGGCCCGCGCGGCGCGACCGCGCTGCTTTCCGGGGGGCCGAATCCAGGTCCGGGGGAGGAACCCGCGCAGGGTCCGCCGCCACCAGGCCGACCAGGCGCGTCGGCGACGGCTCCAGAGGGCCAGGTTTAAGGCGCCCCACAGGAGGTCTTCCAGGAGGTCCCGGAGGCTGGACGAGTTCGGGTGGGAGCCCCCGGCCGCGAACCAAGACAGGGCGAGCTGGACCCGACTGGGGTCACGGGAGCCGAGGAGCGCGACCAAGGCGTGACCGACCAGAGCGCTGGGGCTGGCTTGGCTCGGGGCCCAGGGTGCGTGCCCGTGGGTCAGCTCGGCCGATCCCCCCGTGGGCGGCCGCGCGCCGAGGAGGGACTGGAGGGCGGCTCGCCTCGCGGCGCGAGTCCCGCCTTGGCCCTCGGCCCCGACCACGAAGCGCCAAGCCAAGCTCCAGGCCTCCGCGTCGTCGTAGCGGACCAGGAGCCCGATCGCTCGCCGGGCGTCGTCGTCATGAAGGGACGTCCCCAGGAGGAGGCGGGCCGCGGCGTCATGCCTAGCGGGGAGCTCGAAGCGCCAGGCGCAGGCCACGACCAGGGCCGCGTCGTCCCGGAGGGTGGGGTAGTCGTCGCCGAGGAGGGGGGCGAGGGCCGCGCCCTCGCCGGGCGGGAGCCGGAGCAGGGCCTCGCGCGCCGCGCGACGCGTGGCGGGGGCCTCGTGGCGCAGCCAGCGGGGCCAGGCCTCCCAGCTCGCGCTGGGGGGGCTCTGGAGCGCCTGGAGGGCGCGGGCCGCCTGGGCGGGGCTGCGCTCGGCTTCGAGATAGCCCCGGAGACTGACGCTGGCGAGGGCGGGGGGCTGGGCCGCCAGGATCGCGAGCGGGGCGCTAGGGGCGCGCGGGTCGAGGCAGCCCGCCGCGAGGGTCGCGGCGCGGGGGTCGCTCGCCAGGAGCGAAGCCAGGGCTTCGCGCAGGGCCCGGCGGGGGTGCTCGAGGAGTTCGACCAGGCTGCGGACGGAGCCGCGGCTGAGACTCTGGGCCGGAAGGAGCGAGACGAGCTCCGTCGCGAGCCCGGGCTCGTGCTGGGTGGCGCTCAGGATCGCGTCCAGGAGGTCGCGGCTCGAGCGGAGCTCGTGGCGGATCGAGAGCGCCCAGGCCGCGCGGCGGACCTCGGCCGAGGGGTGCTCTAGGTCAGCGGCGAAGGCCTCGGGCGCCAGGGTGACCTCTCGCGAGGGCGGGCCCAGCTGGAGGTAGAGGGCCCGGGCTGGAGCCTCGAGGGCAGCGAGGGTCGCCGGGGTCAGGGGGGAAGCCTGTCGCGTGACGACACCTTGGCCGAAGCTCGCGCCCTCGCGGACGAAGGCGGCGAACTCGGGCGCGATCAAGGCGGCCTCGCCCTGGAGCGCGAGGAGGCCCTGGCCCCAGAGCTCGAAGGCCTCGGCGCCTGCGCTCTGCTCGGGGTCGGTCACCACACCAGAGTCGTTGAGGGCGCTCTGGGCCAGCGCCCGGAGGAGCGCGCTCTGGGCCTCCGCGTCTCGCGCGGGGAGGCCCGCGACCAGGCGAGAGATTCGCCCGCTGAAGTCGAGGGGGAGGGCCAGGAGCGGCGTCAGGAGCTCTGCGGGAGCTTCGGCGGCCAGGACCAGGAGGTGCTCCTCGAGGCTGGCGCCCGCAGCGTCGCTGGGGGCTTCGAGGGAGAGGGCGGTCAGGAGGTCGCGACCTCGCTCGTAGGAGGCGAGGCCGACGAGGAGCTCGGGCGCGACCTCGCGGTCGGCGGCCCACACAGCGACCTGCTTGCGCTGGCCTTCGCCGTCGAGGTAGCCGGGGTGGGGGCGGGCGGCCTGGGCGCGTGCGCCGCGGGAGCCGAGGCGGTCTTCGACGACCTGGCGGACTTGGCTCGAGGTGTCGACGAGGTAGGCCGCGAGGAGGACGCCCTCTAGCCTGCGCGACTGTGCGCTGTCGAGGGCGTCGAGGAGGAGGCTCCGCTCCTTGGCGTTTCCGCGGCCGAGGCGGAGGCCGAGGTCCCAGGCGCCGGGAGCGGGGCGGGCAGAGGTGCGCTGCGCGCTCATGAGGCACCTCCCTCTATGGCCCGCAAAGCTCGATCATAGCGCTCGCCCTGCTCCGGTTTGACCATCCGGAGATACGCCGCGTAGCCGAGCAGGCGGAGGCGCTCCCCGCGGCTGGCGAAGCCCTCGCGGGTCACGCGGTGGACCGCTGCTCGGAACTTGCGGACCGCCTTGCGCGGGACCCCGAGGCGCTCGTTGACCACGATCCCGGTCACGCGCTGCGCGCTGCCTCGTCGCGCGACGACGGTCTTGGCCTCGTGGACGCGGAAGCCCTCCTCGCGGATCGTGCGCCGGAGGAAGCCCAGGAGCCCGCCGATCAGCTCGCGCTCGGCCTCGGGTCGGGAGAAGGCCAGGTCGTCGGCGTAGCGGGTGTAGGTCCAGCCGCGCTTTTGGGCGTAGCCGCTCAGGCGCCGATCGAGGCGGCGCACGACGAGGTTGGTCAGGTCGGGCGAGGTTAAGGCGCCCTGGGGCAGGGCGCGCGGGCCCGTGGCGACGTAGTAGGTCGCGCCGTCGATCTGGCACTCGAGGCGCGGAGCCTCGGTGGTCAGGAGCGCCAGGAGGCTCGAGACCATTCCGCTGTAGCCGAAGGACGCGAAGAGCCCGCGGATCCTGGGGAAGTGGATCGAGCCGAAGAAGTCCTCGAGGTCCACCTTGAGCAGGGTCCCCTGGCCGAGGTGGGGCTCGGCGTTGGTCTTGGTCGAGCGGCCCCGGACGAAGGCCTGGGCGGCGTCCTCGCAGGGCACGAGGCGAATGATCCCTTCGCGGATTCGCTCTTGAGCCGCGCGGAGCGCCGGCCGCGGCGAGGCAATGATCCGCTCGCCGCCGCGCTTCTTGGGGATCGCGAACTGGCGGTAGTGGGTGACTCGACTCGTCTCGCGGTGAAAGGTCAGCCAGCGCAGGCGGCGGAGGTCGATCTCGAGGAACTGAGCCAGGTCGGCCGCGTTCGAGAGCAGGGGCAGCCCGAGCTTGGCGAGCTTCTCGGCGTCGCTCTCAATCGAGGTTAGGCGGGAGCTGACGCCTTCGCCGGCGAAGAGGATCTCGCGGCTGAGGCGTTGCTGAAGTCGGCGTTGGCGAGCCTGCTTGGCCTCGACGCGAGCCAATCGCGCCGCGCGCTGAGCTTCCTCGCGCTGGGCTGCGCGGAGCTTGGCCTCAGCCGCCTCGACTCGGGCAGTCTTCCCCGCGGGGGACGCTGAATTGGGACGCGAGTCAGCCACCCGCGCTCCTACTAGGCCCTAGGGGCCTCAACACCGACCTGCGTCGACTCGCGACTCGCGTCGCAGGCCGACCCTTTGACCTCCTTGGACCCCGACCGGTCCGCTGAAGGGTGGGGTCCCGCTGCGCGCGCCGAAGCACGCGCAGCGATCACCCCGCGCGAAGCGGGATTCGTACTACCTCCCCCTCGACTATGAGGGTCGAACCAGCGAACGGGACGGTCCGCCCCGCCCGGGGGACGGTTACTAGTCCGAGGATTTCCGAATTCGCCCCAGTAAGGACTAGTAACCGTCCCCCGGGCAGGGGCGGACCGTCCCGGAGCAAAAGTAGGGACCCTCGTAGTGAAGTGTTAGGCACGAAACCCAGCTGCGGCGAAACACCGCAAGAACGCTACCTCCTCCCGCTAAGCGAGGGCGAGGCTAGCCATCGCGTCCGACAGTATTTCGGGGGGGGAGAGAACTCCCCCGTTCTCCGCTCGTTCCTCGCTGCGAACTCCCCCTCCGGGTGCTCCGCACCCAAGGGGGGGGACTGTGTTTATTAGGGGGACAGGTTTCCCCGTTCCTGCGCTCGTTCCTCGCTACGGAACTCCCCTCCGGGTGCTCCGCACCCAAGGGGGGGGACTTCGTCCCCCCTTGATCCCCCCTGATGTGAGTGCTCGCTCGCTGCGCTCGCCTCGGGGACTCGCTTCGCTCGGTTGGGAGACCCCTGCCCTGATTGTGAGCGCTCGCTCGCTGCGCTCGCCTCGGGGACTCGCTTCGCTCGGTTGGGAGACCCCTGCCCTGATGTGAGTGCTCGCTCGCTGCGCTCGCCTCGGGGACTCGCTTCGCTCGGTTTGGGGACTCGCGACAAGGCCGCAGTAGCAGGATCCTCCGTACACGAAGACGCGGGCGTCGCTGCGAGAGCGCGCCCGTGTCTAGGTGTCGAATCTGGGTGGGTCAGCGAGCTGGGCTGACCCTGGGAGGGCTAGCGCCGACCGCCGCGGTCGCCGCCGTAGCCGCCACCGCCGCCGCCACGGTCTCCGCCGTAGCCGCCGCCGCCGCCACGACCGCCGCCGCCGCCGTAGCCGCCACCGCCGCCACCACGACCGCCGCCGCCGCCGTAGCCGCCACCGCCGCCGCCGCCGCCGTAGCCGCCGCCGCCACCTCGACCGCCGCCGCCGCCACGACGCGGCTCACGGGGAGTCGCCTCGTTGACGGTCAGGTTGCGTCCGCCCATGTCTTGGCCGGAGAGGGCCGCAATGGCCTCGTCGCCGCCGCTGGCCATCTCGACGAAGCCGAAGCCTCGGGGACGGCCGGTCTCGCGGTCTTCGATCAGCTTGACTCGGGTGACTTCGCCGTGCTGGGCGAAGAGGTCTCGGACCTCGGCCTCGGTCGCGCTAAAGGGGAGGTTCCCCACGTAGATGTTCTTCACAATGTCTCCTGGCTGCCGCTCTGGGCGCCTTGCGGGCACGTTGTACGCGATGCCTCCGCGGGCGCAGGCTGCAAAACACAGCAAAAACATCGTGTTTCGGAGAGGGAGACCCGCCTCAGCGGACTACCGAACTCGTGACCACCTCCCATAATGCGCACGTGTTCGATTCGCTAAAGCGCGCCCTCGGTGGCGAGAGCCCCGATCGCCTCGACGAGGTCGAGCGGGAGCTGGTCAAGGTCGCCGACGCGATCCTGGCTCGAGAGAGCCAACTGGACGAGTTCCGGGCCAGCCGCCAAGAGGCCCTCTTCCCCGAAGGACCCGTCGAAGAGGCGGGGAAGGGGTGCTACCCCGGCCTGCACCCCTTCACCTTCGAGGAGGAGGAGGCCGAGACCTGGCTGGTGGCCGCGGCGACGGGGATCATCGACAAGTTCCCCGGCAGCGAGACCCTCCTCAGCCAGCTCGACGCGACCTTCTTCGCCTTCAGCGAGGCCAACCACCTTCGCGTCGAGCCGGACGGACCCTTCGCCCACCTCGCCGAGTGGCAGAAGGAGATCCTCAGGGCTTGGGACATTCAGCTCGAGGTCCCCGTGTTCGTCGCCCGCCAGGAGCGGAGCGAGGTCCTGGGCTGTCGCGATCCATTCGTCGTCTTAGGACGCTATATGCTGGACGCCCTCGAGCCCGAGGAGCAGCGCTTCCTCCTCGCCGCCAGCCTGGGCCACGTGTTCTTCGGCAACCTGCGGATCTTCGCCTTCTACCGGCTCTTCGAGATGCTCGACAAGCTCCCCAGCATGACGCGGGTCATAGCGCGCGGGCTGGGCATGATCCCGGGCGTCGGGAACACCATCAGCAAGGGCCTAGAGCTCGCCATGAGCCTCAACCAGCAGGTGATCCGCAAGACGAACCTGGTCGTGGGACAGCGCCAACACGTCCTCTGCGATCGCCTCGCGACCCTGGCCTTCGACGATCAGGACGCCGCCCAAGGGACGCTGGCCAAGCTGGCCCTCGGCGGCCAGCTGGCCAAGGATCCGGGCGTCCGCGAGCGCCTGATCAAGCAGGGCGAGCGGGTCAGCCAGCGCTTCGCGGCGCGCGAGATCGACCTCACGATGCTCTCCATCGTGGGCCCCGGGGCGAGCTTCGCGGCCTGGCGGGCCTACAAGCTCGACTCCTGGTTCAAGAGCCCCAGGGCCGAGCGGATCCGCGAGGGTTACTACGTGACCCACCAGCGCTTGGCCTCCTATCGCCTCAGTCACCAGACCCTGGAGGCAGAAATTTCTCGCCTCGAGGGGCGCTTGGTTCAGCTCCACGAGCGTCAGGACAAGCTCAACACCGAGCTCCTGCAGCTCAAAGCCAACCAGGAAGCGGGACCCAAGGCCGAAGACGCTCCCGGACCTCCCATCCAGGACGGGATCGGAGAGGCGCCTGAGTAGGCGCTCCCCGTTTCGCTCTTTCCCGCGCCCGAGCCTGGGATAAGATCCAGCAGGCGAGGCGCGACCCCGTGCCTCTCCTCCCCGCCTCTCCTCCTCTAGGAGCTTGATCATGTTGACCCTGGCTTTCGGACTCCCCGGTACCACCGAGTGGATCATCATCCTGATCATCGCCCTGCTCATCTTCGGCTCACGCCTGCCCAAGGTGATGCGCTCTATGGGCCAGAGCGTGAACGAGTTCAAGCGCGGCATGAACGAGATGATCGACGAGGACGCTCGCCAGGAAGAAGAGGCCGAGGCCAAGAAGGACGACGCCAAGGACGAGGCCAAGGAAGACGTCAAGGCCTAGTTCGAGGCCAGCAGCTTCGACTCCACGAGACGCGCCCCCCTAGGGCGCGTTTCTTCGTGTGGGCTGGAACTCGGAGCGACTTGGCGGGTGAAGAGGGAGCGCGCTCAGCGACGTGGAGGTCGCGTGAGTCGGCCCGTTCCCAGCAACTCCTTCCTCGTGGTCTCGGCCTTGGTGCTCAGCGGCGCGTGCGCCCTGCTCCTTGCGCCGCGGCCCGGAGACTCGGCGGAGGTCGAAGCTCTCAGCGCGGTCTCCGCGCGCGAGTCGCCGCTCGAGATCCTCGAGGACGCGGTAGAGGTCAGAGACGAGCTGGACGGACACGACCTGCGAGACGTCTCCTTCGCGGACCTCTCCTCCCATTCCTGCGGACCCGTCTACAAGAGGACCTGGACTCCCGAGCCCAAGCCCAAGGGCCTGGATCTCAAGGGATCCCTGCGCGCCCCGCGTCCCCTCGACCTGGTGGTTCGGATCACGCCGCTGGAGCGACTGGGTGGGGAGCCACTCGGCCCCTCCCTCGCCCAGCAAGCCGGGCCCGAGGGGGAGTTCTGCTTTCGCGAGCTCGCCAAGGGCGTCTACCGAATGGAGGTGCTTCACACCGGGACCCTCTTGGGGGTCAGGGCCCACACTGGCTACTCCTGCCCCTGCGCCTTCGACGGGAGCGCGCGCGCCAGCGAGATCGTTCACGACGATCAGTCGATCGTGGACTGGACGATCCGACTCTCGGTGCTAGTCACCGTCGAAGTCCGCGATCAGGAGACCGGAGAGCTGGTGCCTGACGTCTCGCTGGGACACGTCGCAGGAGAAGAGCCTGGTCGAGCGTCCATGTGGCGAAACCTCGTCTTGAGCAGCCCCCCACCCTTGATCTCCGCGCCGGGCTACGCGCGAACAGAGATCCCGCTCGAGCACTACGCTCGGCCGACAGAGCTCGTGAAGCTCTCTCTGGAGCGAGAGGCGCCGCTCCGGATTCGCTGCCAGGACGAGGAGGGGCGTCCCCTCGCCGCCAAGCATTGGTTCTACGTCCACCAAGCGGACGAGTCCTGTCCACGGAGCCTCGCGGCCGAGGCAGACTGCGAGGGAATGGGCACGCACTCTTGGTCGCGCCAGAGCAGAGGCAAGAGCGAGGTCGTGATTCGGGGTCTCCCGCCCAGCGGGATCCGCTCCGTGACCCTGATCAGCGGCGGGCGGGGGCCAGAGTTCACGGCCACGATCCCGAGCGATCAGCGCCTGTTGACGATCACGATCTCGGCCTCGGGCTCGCCTACTTTTTCGCGCGAGTGATCTCGGTCTTAGACGACTGCTCGACGTCGATGGCGACTAGCATGCCCTGGGTCTCGATCACGCCGCCCATGACTAGCTTCTGGCTCATGGTGCCGCTTGGGTCGTCGGCGTCGGCGGGGATCAGGGCCTCGATCACGACCGCGACCTTCATGGGCTCCTTGCAGGGGTTGCCCTGGAACGTGCTGTAGCTCACGTCGAGCTTGATCAAGACCCGGAGCATGCCCTTGGTCTTGGTGGCCGTCAGGGTGCCTGTCACCTTCGAGGCCGAGGTCTCGATTCCCTCGTGGCCGAGGCCGAGGGCCTTGGCCACCTCGACTGGGTCACGGCTCCAGGTCGCTCCGACCTCGACGGCCTCCGTCGGGAGGAAGCTGGTGACCTTCTTGAGACGGTCCGCGACGTCGGGTTGGGCGGTCTCGTCGGTCAGCTTGTTCTCGAGGAAGGGTGGGATCTCACGCTTCTTGGCTGTGATCCGGACGGGGTCCTTGGTCTGGTCGACGAGGATCTCGAGGTCCTGGACCTCCATGACCTGCTTGCTCTCGCCTTGGGCGCGCTCGTAGCTCTGATACACGAAGCGGGTCTTGGTGGCGTTCCCCTTGGCGTCGGCGCTCAGGACCTCGACCTGGCGCGTGTATTCCTCGCGCTTCGAATCGGCCTGGTCCTGGACGACCTGACCGTCGCGGCGGATCACCTGGCGTCCCTTCTCGACCTCGGTCGTGACCTCGCGGACGACCTCGCCGACCCGCGGTTCGCGGACCAGGAGCTTGGTCAGGTCGTAGGTCTCAGCCGCCTGGACTGGACTCCAGACAAGGAAGCAGAGCAGGCTCGCGAGGAGCGCGGAGCGAGTCGACATGGGGAGTCCTCCAAGGGAGGGAGGATCCTACCCACCTCCGCGCGATCTGCTGCAGTAACCTGGGCTCCGTGACCGAGCTGCCGATCGCGCCCGCCCGCATTCGTCCCGCCCCAGGCAAGGGGGTGACCTCGGTCGCCCACGTGCCCCAGGCCTGGTACGTGGCCTGCCTCAGCCGCGACCTGGGGAAGCGCAAGGTCTTGGCGCGGACGGTCCTGGGGCTCCCGGTCGTGCTCTTCCGAACCCAGGCCGGGAAGGTCGGCGCCTTCTTAGATCGCTGCCCACACCGCAACGTCCCCCTCAGCCTGGGCGAGGTCGAGGGCGACTCGCTCCGCTGCGCCTATCACGGCTGGCGCTTCGACACCGCAGGCGAGTGCCTCGAGGTCCCTTGCCTCGTCGGCGACCCTGGCGGGCCCGCGCGGCGAGCCGACGCCTTCCCGGTCCGCGAGCAGGACGGCTGGATCTGGGTCTACGCGACCCCTGGCGCCGAGCCCGAGGTCGAGCCCTACGACCTCCCGACCCGCGGAGATCGTCGCTACACGACGGTCCTCGACGTCGTCGAAGCCGCGGGCAGCCTCCACGCGGTGGCCGAGAACGCCCTCGACGTTCCGCACACGGCCTTCCTCCACAAGGGCCTGTTTCGCGGGGTCTCGGAGCCCAACGACATCTCCGTCGTGGTCCGCGACTGGGGCGATCGCGTCGAGGCGGAATACATCGGCGAGCCGGCCCCCAAGGGCTTGGCGGGTCGGATCCTGGGCATGGGCAGCAACGCCACGGTCCAGCACTACGACCGCTTCTTCCTCCCTTGCCTAGCTCAGGTCGAATACAAGCTCGGCGAGGGGAGCCACTTCCTGGTCACCTCGGCCATGACGCCGCTCGGGGATCACAGCACGCGGATCTTCGCGGCGATCAGCTTCCGGCTCCCGCTGCCGGGGCTCTTGGTCCGGCTGGTCCTGACCCCGATTGCGCGGCGGATCTTCGCGCAGGACGCCGTGATCCTCGCCCAGCAGGCCGAGAACCTGCGCCGCTTCGGCGGGGAGCAGTTCGCGAGCACCGACGTCGACGCCCTCGGCCAGCAGATCCAGCGGCTCCTCAAGAGCGCCGAGCGAGGAGCCGTCGAGCGCTTCGACGAGCCACGCGAGAAGCGCTTCGAGATGAAGGTGTGACTTGATCCGACCCCCCTACGCCTTCCCTACGCGGGCCCGCGACGCCCACAAGAAGTCCGTCGGCGACGTCTTGGTCGTGGCCGGGTCGCGAGGGATGTCGGGCGCGGCCTACCTCACGGCTAAGGCAGCGCTCCGGACCGGCGCCGGCCTCGTGACCCTGGCCTGCCCCGAGGGGATCCACGACATCCTCGAGGTCAAGACGACCTGCGTCATGACCAAGGGGCTCCCCCAGGTCCCAGAGGGCGGCTTGAGCAAGGCCGCCCTCCAGCCCCTCCTCGGACTGACGGGCCAGCGAGACGCCCTGGCTCTCGGACCTGGACTCGGCCGGGCGCAAGAGACCGGCGAGCTGGTTCGGATGTTGACCCAGGTCTTCTTGGGCGGGCTGGAGGCTGGCACGGGACCGCGGGTCGTCGTCGACGCCGACGGCTTGAACGCCTTCGCCGGTCAGCCCGAGACGCTGCGCCCTCTAGCAGGGCGGGCGGTCCTGACGCCTCACCCCGGAGAGTTTCGTCGGATCGGCGGCGAGCTCGAGTCCGGCGCGGGCGACGCCGAGCGCGAAGCGGCGCTCCGGGCTTTCGTGGAGGCCCAGGGCGTGTGTACCCTCCTCAAGGGCGCGGGGACCCTGGTCTGCGCGCCCGCGCTCAGCGAGGGCGAGGGCCTCCGGCTCTACCGCAACCAGACCGGGAACCCGGGCCTCGCGACCGCGGGAAGCGGCGACGTCCTGACCGGTGTCATAGCGGCGCTCTTGGCAGCGGGGCTAGAGCCCTTCGCAGCCGCGAGCCTGGGAGCCTGGCTCCACGGGCGCGCCGGAGACGTCGCTGCGCGACGCTTTGGCATGGCGCCCCTCCTGGCGACGGACGTCCTCGAGACCTTGCCTGAGGTGATCCGGGTCTTGGAGTAGTCTCTCGCGCTGGGCTCGGGCAACCAGCCCCCAGCAGAGGTGACCGATGTTCGACCACGTGCAAGTCAGGGTGCGAGACCTCGCCGCCAGCAGAGCCTTCTACGCCCCTGTGCTGGCGGTCCTAGGCCATGGAGTCGTCTTGAAGGTCGAGGAGGTCGTGATCGGCTACGGCCCCGATCCGCACAACATGTTCGAGATCCGCCAGGCTGGCCCAGACGCTCCACTCTCGGCTTCAGCGCACGTGGCCTTCGTCGCCAAGGACGAAGCGACAGTGAACGAGTTCCATAGGCTGGCCATTGAGCACGGTGGCACGTGCAATGGGGAGCCTGGACTTCGGCCGGACTACGAGGAGGGCTACTACGCGGCCTTCGTGCTGGACCCAGACGGGCACAACATAGAAGCGGTGTGTTCGCTTCCTAGCTGAGGGAGAGGCGCCGGCTAGCGGCGGTTCTGCTCAGCCTGCTCGGCGGCCTTGTTCTCGATCCAGTTCGCGATCCAGGCGTCTATGGAGGTGTGCATCTCCTTGCCGCCGGCGGCCTCGCCGTAGAAGGCGTCCATTAGGTCTTCCGTCAGTTCGGCTTTGTGCTCGGCGAGGTGGCTGGGGAGATTGAGGATCATGGCCCCCATCTCGTTGTCGTACTGCATGTAGCGACCCTGCTCGCCCTCGCCCTTCAGCAAGCCCTCTTCCTCTCCCTTGTTGGGGTTCTTGGCGGCGCCTTGATTGCGCGAGCGGCCACCGCCGCCCTCGATTCCGAACACGTCTGACACGAGCGTCCTCCCAGCTCTGTTAAGCCTAGCCGCGGAACGTGCGAGAATCCCGCCCCCAAGGAGGAGAGCATGTCGCTCGAAAGCGGAGAGCTGCGCCTGGACGCGGCCGGATTGACCTATCGCTTCAGCCGGACCCTGATGGGCGGCGTGGACCTCGCGGCCCTCAGAAGCCTGCCCCTCGCGGCGACGGCCGAGGCCTTCGCGGCCCTGATCAAGAGCGGCGAGACCAAGGGCATGTCCGAGGACGTGTGGTGGCCTCGCCTCGGCGACGACGCCGGCAACGGGCAGGCTTCGCTGGACGCAGCCCAGGCCTGGGGCGAGGCCGCGCGCTCGGCTGACCTCGTGATCTCGGTCGGGATCGGCGGGAGCTACCTCGGCAATCGCGTCTTGCGGGACGTGCTCTTCGGGACTCGAGCCCAGGCCCTCCCGCGAGAGATCCGCGGCGGGCCCGTGCTCCACTTCGCCGGTCAGCACCTCGACCCCCTCGAGGCGCGCCAGCTCCTAGAGCTCGTCAAGGCGCAAGCGCCCAAGCGCGTGGCGCTCCTCGCCATCAGCAAGAGCGGGACGACGACCGAGACCCTGGCCACGACCCTCTCGCTCCTGGAGTCGCTCACGAGCGCGGGCTTCCCGCCCGAGTTCGCGGCCCTGACCGCGCCAGGCTCGATCCTGGCGGAGCTCGTGGACGAGTCCGGGGGGACCCTGATCCCCTTCCCCGAGGGGATCGGCGGCCGCTGGAGCGTCTTGACCTCGGTCGGGATCGCGACCGCGGCCGCGACCGGCGTCGACACGGCGGCCCTCCTCCAAGGCGCCAAGGACACCCGCGACGCGCTCCTGGCGGCGGCTCCTGAGGACAACCCGGCCCTGATCTACGCGGCCCTGCACCACCTCCATGCCCAAGGCGGGCGCCGAGGGGCGGTGTTCATGCCCTACAGCGAGCGCCTCCGCTCGATCTCCGACTGGTATGTCCAGCTCCTGGCCGAGAGCCTCGGCAAGGCCCAGGACCGAAGCGGAGCGACCGTCAACGCGGGACGGACGCCGATCGTGGCCGTCGGGACGACGGACATGCACGCCCAGACCCAGCTTCACCAGGGCGGACCTCACGACAAGACGGTCACGACCCTCGACGTCTTGGACTGGGGGCAGAGCACGAACGCAGATCGAGTCCCCGAGCGGGCGGCGGCCGGGAAGCTCGCGGGCAAGCGCTTCGCCGAGCTGAACACCCTCGCCCGCGAGGCCAACGAGGAGGCGCTGGCCTCTGACGGGCGCCCCTCGGACGCTTGGCTTCTGGATCGAATCGACGCCCGGACTTTGGGTGGGCTGCTCTACGCCCTGATGGCGACGGTGGCCTACGAGGGCGAGCTCCTCGACGTGTGCGCCTACGACCAGCCCGGGGTCGAGGCTTACAAGTCGATCATGCGAGCCCGGCTGCCCTAGCAAGGTGTCATTGAGAGACGCTAGAGCGAGCGGGCGGCGCTGGGCGCGGACGAGGAACCTCCTTGGCTGGGGGACCGTGTCCTTGGCTGCCCTCTCGGCCCTCGGCTGCCCCGGCCAGCGGCGCCCTCCGCCCGAGGCTCGCGCCGCTGCCAGCCCGAGCTCAGCCCCCGCGGCCAGCCCCGTCGCGAGCGTCGCGAACACGCCGCCTCCCACCCCCCTCACGCTCCCTGAGCAGGTCACGGTCTGGAGAGAGGCTGCGGAGAAGCTCCTCGCTCAGGCTGACGCGCTCGAGCCCGCGGACCTTCCCCGCCTGGAGGCCCTCAGCGATCGCGGCGGGCTCTTGGGCGACGCCCTGATCGAGGCCGAGCAGGACGCGCTCTACGACGGCCTGGAAGAGGTCCTGACGCGCCTCGGCGAGCTGCGGGTGCGCCTGGTCGAGGCCTCGCCCAAGGAGGGGCGTTGACCAAGCGCGGCGAACGCAAGGCGCGGATCTTGTCTGCGGCTGACGCTTTGTTCTGCGCCCGGGGCTATGAGGGCGTCAGCGTTCGCGACGTGGCCCAGGCAGCCGAGGTCAACAAGGCCCTGGTGTTCTACTACTTCGAGAGCAAGGACCAGCTCTTCGCTGAGGTCCTCGGGACCTACTACGCAGCGCACAGGTCCTTCCTCCAAGAGACCGCGGGGCGAGTCGAGGGGAGCCAGCGCGAGCGGGTCCTGGGCCTGGTCTCGGCCTACTTCGACTGGATGGCTGAGCACTCGCGCTACGCGCGCTTGATCCAGCAGGAGGTCGCCCGCGAGAGCGATCACTTACCCCTGATCCAACGCCACCTGGCCGAGCTCCACGCCCCCGTCGAGGCGCTCTTGGGGGACCTCCTCCCGAGCGCGGGGCCCCTGGCGCCCAAGCACTTCTTCGTCAGCCTCTCGGGCATGACGACGACCTACTTCACCCACGCCGCCGCCTTGGGCGCCCTCTGGGGCGAGGACCCCGAGTCCGAGTCCGCGCGGAGCGAGCGCCGCGAGCACCTCTCGTGGGTCGTGGACGCGATCCTGACCAAGCTGCAGGCGGAGTAGCCCAGGTGAAGGTCTTCCGCAAGAAGTCGACGCAGGACGAATTGTAGGGGCTTGTCGTGCCCCAGATCCAAGTCCAGGAACGATCGCCCTCGGAGACCTGCCCCCTGTGTCGGGCAGAGCTGGAGGGATCCCGAGTCGTGACCTGCGACGCGTGTGGAACTGCCTTCCACGCCCAATGCGACGCGGAGTTCGGGAGCGGATGTCCGACCTCGGGATGCTCGGCGACCGTCCCCAAGGCGGAGCGTCGGCGCCCGACGATCCCGCCCATGAATAGGACTCAGCCCCAGGCAGAGCCCCCCCCAGGGGTGGGCTCTGAGATCGGGTCCTTGCTCCTCTTGGCGCTCGGTCTCTTGGGCGCCCTGGCCTCTGTGGCGATCCTCGTGGTCGAGAGCCGGGTCTACCACCCAGCGGCCAAGGGTGCTCTCGTCGTGAGCATCCTGACCGTGATCGGGGGCTTCTACATCAATCCGAATCGCGAGCGCGGCTAGCCCCGAGGCGAGGGCCGCGGCAGCCGGCCTGCGAGGATTCGGCCGAGCGCCACAGGCCCCAGGCGCTTAGTCTCATAGCCATGAACGAGCGCACCCGAGGGAAGGTTCAAGTCGTCCGGGACCGCTGCCCCTTCTGCCACGTCGGCGTCTCGCCGAATCAGCCCAAGACTGCTTGCGACGCCTGCATGGCCTGGCACCACACCGAGTGCTGGAAGGAATACGGCGCCTGCGCAGCCTGCGCGGGGGCCCAGGTCGCGGGTCGACCCTGCACCTGGAAGGGGTGGTCTGGGAATCAACCTTCCTGCCCCCAGAGTGGGCAGCTCGTCGAGGGCTCCCAACAGAGCCTCTGCCCGGAGCACCTCGCGGAGTTCGACCGAGGGCGACGGATGGCGGCGCCGATCGTCCTGATCATGCTCGGCGTCTCGTGCTTGATCGGGGCTGGGAGCTTCCTGGTCAACGTCCTCGCGATCCGGCCCATCCCCGGGATGTATGTCACGGCTGCAGCGGTCCTCGCGAGCCTCGCGCTCTACATGCTCTGGCTGGCCTGGGCCCGCTGGCCGGAGCCGACCTCGAAGGCAGCCTCCCCCGCGAACACGCGCGTCGATTCGACCGAAGGCCCAAGCAAGAAGGAGAGCCCCAAGGGCGAGTAGCAGCTCCCCCTTCTCCCTTACTTCAAAGCAAGAGAAGAGGCGTTTGCTAGCATCAGGCAGATCAAGGAGGACTCGTGGCCAAGCACCTGAACGCGATCTGCTTCGGCGGCGGAGGACTGGTCGGCACAGCCAAGGCCCTCGGCCACTTGGTTGGCTTCGATCAGATCGTGCGCGAGCCTGGGACTCGGACCGAGCTCAAGAAGTCCTTCTTTGACTACATGGCCGAGTCTGGCGTCCCGCTCCGCGAACTCGAGCCGCGCCTTGACGAGGTCTTCGATCGAATGCCCGCCCACGTCCGCAGTGGACGATCCGATCACGTCTCGCGCTACTTCGAGGTCGCCGTCGGGATCTCGGGCGGGAGCCTCCTGGCCTCGGGCTTGATCTCGGGGATCCCCCTCGTGGAGCTGGTCCGCGAGTGCTTGACCTTCCCCGTCAACCACTACTTCGTCCCCGACTTCAAGGAGTACATGCGCGGGCTCCGCTACCTCCCCCTCGTGCCTTTCCGCATGACCAAGCTCATGGCCAACGACCTCCGCCGAGGTCCCGAGCGCTTGAGCCCCAACGCCCTGCGTCGCGGCCGCAGGACCCTGCCCTACATTCGCCGCTACTCGCGCCTGGCCTGCGAACTCCTGACGGCCTTCCACGACATCCTGCCGCGCGGCCTCTTCTCAGGCGACGGGATCATCACCTACATAGAGGAGCTCTCGGCTCGCTATGGCCTCGCCAACAACTTCGACACGGTCCGCGAGTCTGGGCGTCACCTGTTCATCATCGCCGAGCGCTTCAACGCCGCGCAGACCTTGAGCAACCCGAGCGACCCCAGCACCACGATCTACTTCGGAATGCCCCCCTACGACAAGACGCCGGTCAGTCACGCGATCCGCGCCTCGTGCTCGATCCCGGGGATCACGACGCCCTACGCGTTCAAGGACCACGGCCGCGACGGCAAGGTCTACGACCTCGTGGACGGCGCGATTGGCAAGACCATCGGCCGGCGTCGGATCCTCGAGAACCTGCCCATCGACTGCGTGGTCACGGTCAACCCGATCGTTCCCTACACGGGCCAGCTCGAGAACGTCCTCGACAACATGGAGCAGCTCTATCGCAAGCTGATCTACTCGCGCCTCAAGGCTGTCGAGAGCTACATCTCCGACGACATCAAGGAGCGCTCGATCCACCTCGAGAGCAAGCCCCAAGACTTCTTCTACAACATGCTCCGCGTGGACAAGATGAAGGAGGGCCTCTTCGAGGGCTACTACCAGACTCTGAAGTACTGCGCTGAGAACTACGTCACCATCAACGATCGCCTGCGCCGCGGTGGCCTCTGCCTCGTGCCGCGGACCGAGATCTTCCGCCTCGTGACCCAGTCCTCGACGGTTCGGGAGCGCGCCTACATTCTCAAGGCCCAGCGCATGGAGCGAGGCTCTCTCCGTCGTCGCTTGGGCGGTGCCCTCTCGACGGCGCTTCAAGGCTGGGACGCCGACGAGAGCGAACTCGACCTCCTCGAGGACGAACTCCGGGCCAGCGAGCTCGAGGCCGGAGAGCTCCCCCAGGAGCACTAGCAGGCTCCGCTAGCTCGAATCGCGCTCGCTGTCTTGGGCAGCGGGCGCGTCTTGCTGTACGCCTCCTGAAACCCACCGGAATTTTCTCTTCAGCGGAGCGCACCCGCGAGACGAAGAGGGAGGGTCAGGCCCGGATAGGGCCCTAAACACGCGGCCGGAAGCCGAGGAGTCGATCATGGGTATGAGCAGCAACTGGGCTCTCAAGTTGGGTATGGCCGGTGCGGCTCTCTGGGCTGCGGGCTGCGTTCCGATCGCGGATTACCGCAAGATCGAGGCGCGCTACATAGAGACCGAGGGCTACGTCACCGAGCACAAGAACGACATGCGAGAGATGGAGCGGCGCGAGAAGGTCCTCCAGCTCCGCGCTCGTGAGCAAGAGCGTCAGCTGGCGCTGATTCGGACCCGCCTCCAGAAGTCGGAGCGGCTCCGCAAGCGCCTCCAGTCGCAGCGCTCGGTTCAGGCCAGCGCGCCCCGCCCCGAGCCCGTCGCGGCTCCGGTGCCCCAGGAGGCTCCGACCTTCATGGGCCTCGAGGTCAACACCAAGACCGGCGGCCTCGTCCTCGAGAGCGGCGTGATGTTCGCCCCGGGCTCGGCGACCCTCAAGAAGCAGGGCAAGACGATCCTCCAGCGCCTGGCGAGCGAGCTCCAGACGCCCAAGTATTCCGGCAGCAAGGTCCGGATCGAGGGACACACCGACGCGACGCCGATCAAGCGCTCGGGTCACAAGAGCAACTGGGACCTCTCGGGCAAGCGGGCCATGGCGGTCCTCCACCACCTGGAGAAGATCGGCGTCTCGAGCGACCGACTCTGCTTCGCGGGCTTCGCCTCGCACCAGCCCATCGACAACGGCAAGGGCAAGAAGGCCCTCGCCCGCAACCGCCGCGTCGAGATCGTGCTCGCGGAATAGAGCGGGACACAGAACCAACGAGAAACGCG
>Ga0316202_10001128_pt1 | contig 22480 bp, 21 predicted proteins | sample 3monrhotite_MG_FD_204934 | JGI IMG/M metagenome (GOLD analysis project Ga0316202, IMG submission 204934) | Microbial mat bacterial communities from mineral coupon in-situ incubated in ocean water Damariscotta River, Maine, United States -... | ecosystem: Environmental > Aquatic > Marine >... | reverse complement strand
TTAGATACTTAGATGATGAACACGCAGAGGTATGGAAGAGATTTATTGATTCTACTCCGGGCAAGTCTATACCGAGAGGTTTAGCTAAACGCCCTGTTATGACTTTACCGTATGGTTCTACTCAACAATCGTGTAGAGAATACATATACCGATACATGGTTGAAGATGCTGGAGATTTCTTTGACAGGAAAGAGAGGTTCGTACTAGCAAATTATTTAACTCCGCTACTATGGGATTCTATATCTCACGTAGTTGTAGCTGCTCGTGGTGCTATGGATTGGCTACAGCAGTGTGCTACTGATATATCGAAGACAGATAGTAGTATAGTATGGTGGACACCTCTAGGGTTTCCGGTACTACAAGATAAAAAGAAAATAAAGACTAAGCAGGTAGAAACTGAGTTGGCTGGGAGATTTAGAATAACAGTTGGTAACGAGTCTAACAAATCTGATGGGTTAAAGAATAAACTTGGTATTGCACCTAACTTTGTACACAGTATGGATGCTTGTCACCTCATGATGACTTGTAGATTAGCGGTTAGTATAGGTATTACAGACCTAGCTTTCATACATGATGACTACGGTACACACGCTGGAGATATTGATAACCTACACAGGATAATACGAGAAGCTTTCTTGGAACTTTATCAGGAAAATTCTCCGCTAATAGATTTTAAAATATTTAATGAAGATAACGCAAGTATTACGTTAATTGACCCTCCGATATCAGGAGGGCTAAAACTAGCGGAAGTCCTTGAAAGTCCGTACTTTTTTGGCTAACTCCCCTATTAAGTAGTACCAATAACCTTCCACGCTTCTAGTACGCCCACTGAATGACGTATGTGCATACAGATTCGCTCGTACAAGCGTACCGGGAAGGTTCTTACAAAGGAGACTTATGAAAAAGAAGAACAATATATTCACGGTAGAGATACCTAGAGTTTCGCATGATTTTGCTAAACATCTAGATATGGTATTCCCCGAGCTTAAAGTAAAGCCCGGTGTCTCATCAGATGAAAAGATGTTTAATGCTGGTCAACGCTCTGTTATAGACTTCATAAAGAATGCTGCTTCTGGTACAGTAGTGTCGGGTGATGAGTCCGATATAAAAGGAGCTACGGCTCAGAAATCCTTATTAAAAAGGCTATTAGGTAGCCAATGATATTAGATAAATGGGATTTTCGTGTAGCAGATGTAGTAGAGGTCGGAAAGACTTTTATGAACGAATCTAATTACAATCTTACATTTTCAGAGAAAAGAATGCTAGATGCACTATACTGCGTCATTTTAGACCCGGATGGTGACATCATCGTTGATTACAATGATAATGTACTTAATGGATTTGCTGTGCTACAGAGAACAGATGAATGCCATAAGGAGTACATAGGATACTTAAATAAATTCTATGTTCGACCAGAGAAGCGTTTAACTAAGACTAGTATCAGATTAATGAAGGAAGTTACTGCATGGTTTGATGATAAAGAGTGTGTTTACTCTTTTGCTAATTCTATGGCTATGATAGGTCATGATGAGGCTTTTATTAAACTAATGGAGAAATTTAATTACATTGAGACACCTTACGGTGGACTAATACGAGGAAACGATATGACTAATTTATTTAGAAAACCAAAGGTACATATACCTGCACCTGCTTTACCGTCAGAAGATAAGATACCTGCACCAACTGCTTTAGAAGATACTGGGGCAGATGTAGTTATTGGTTCTGGTAGTGGTAAATCTGGAGATGCTGGTACATTTACTGGGGATTCGACTAAGAATCAACGAGTATCTGGCAGGTCAGAAGTTAGGAAAAAGAAGAAAGGAGCTAATGTACTAGGCGGTACTGCTGCACAAACAGGCATTAACATATAGGAGGTATTTTTGGAAAATTATAAGCCGGGATACACGTCTTCTCCTACAGGTAAAACTAATACACTACAGCAAAGGTTTCAGACCCTAGATAATAAGAAATCATCTATTTATAGGAGATGCGAAGATTATGCTATGTGGACGTTACCTTATATCTTCCCTAGTTCCGGGCACGAGGATAGCGAGATGCAAGGACCTAAAGATAGTATTGGTCCGAGAGCAGTAAATAATCTTGCTAATAAGTTAATATTAACTTTATTCCCGGCCCATGCACCGTTCTTTAGATTGAATGCATCAGATGATGTACTAGAGGAGCTTGCACAAGAGGCTGACCAAGGTGCAGAAGAAGCTGGTATAATAATAGCTGAATTAGATAAAGCTCTTGCCCAAGGTGAGAAAAGTGCTATGAAGTTATTAGATTACACTAAGTTTCGTACCGAGGCTACTACTATTTCTAAACAACTAATCGTAACAGGTAACGCATTACAGTATAACCCAGAAGATGAAGATTCTTCTGTACAATCGTACAGTTTAAAAGATTATTGCATCGTTCGGGATTTATCTGGTACAGTTATTGAGATTATGACTAGAGATAAGAAAGCATTTAATACCTTTCCTAAAGATGTACAAGAGCAGATAATAGAGGCATCTAAAAAGAAGAAATACAAAGATTCTTCTGATGTTACTATCTACACTCAGGTATGTTTAAAAGAAGACGGTAAGTATCATTTAAAGCAAGCTGCGGATGAGTACCCTTTAGATTCTACGGGTACATGGACTCCAGAAGAGTTGCCTTGGATTCCCTTAACATGGAATTTGATACGAGGTGAAGATTACGGTAGAGGCTTAGTAGAAGATTACGCTGGAGCATTTCATGCTCTGTACGTACTAAATAACTCCATTGTGGATATGGTTGGTATTGCCGGGGATATAAAATTCCTAGTAGACCCTGCATCAGCAATAGACGTTAAGGAACTTAATCAGTCTGACTCAGGTAGCTACCATAGTGGTAGAGAGGGTGATGTAACTACATTACAGTTTGATAAGCAAGCCGATATGCAGTTTGTGGACTTAATGATAAAAAGGTTTGAGACTCAAATTAGTCAAGCATTTTTATTAAACAGTTCTGTACAACGTGACGCTGAACGTGTTACTGCGGAAGAGATACGTTATGTAGCCCAAGAACTAGAGGTTTCTCATGGTGGCGTATACAGTCGCTTCGCAGAAGACTGGCAGTTAAAATTAGCTATTATTTTATTACGTAAACTAGACTTTAAACTTGGTAAAGATAAGACAATATACCCACAGATAATTACTGGGTTAGATTCCTTATCTAGAGCTGGAGACTTAGACAATCTACGTTTATTTGTAATGGATATGCAGTTATTGAACGAAGTGCCGGAAGAGATACGTGCAGTTATCGACCCACAGAAATTCGCACAGTTTGTTGGCGTTAGGCGTGGAGTTGATTACGAGAAATTTACTAAAACTCCTGAGCAGTTACAGGCAGAACAGCAAGCTGCAATGGAACAACAACAACAACAAATGGCTATGCAAGCTCAATCTAATATAGCAGAGGAAGCTGGTAAACAGGCTATGCAAGAATAGAGGATAATATGACGACAGATACTAATACCAATACTAACGAAGGGGCTGAGGCTAACCAAACTGGTCTACCTGCTGGAGTTAAACCAGAAGATACCGACCAGCCAGTACGTGATGCTGGTGCTCCCGAAGGGCATAAACCAGAGGAGAGTAAGAATGAGGATTCTGCATCAGATGAAGAGACTAAGGATAAAAATACAGATGAAGATAGCACAGATAAATCTGATGCTGACTCTTCTGATGATAACGATAATTCTGAGGATTCTTCCGAAGAGGTAGAGTACATAAGCTATGGAGATGCTAACGCTGATGCAGTAGTAGATATACTAAAAGAAGGTGGTATACCTGCACAAGATGCTTTTAATCTTTTTAAAGAAGCTGCTGAGACAGGTGATATGTCTACTATAGATAAATCAGTACTTGTCGAAAAGTTAGGAAAATCTAAAGCTGATTTAGTAATGCTTGGTGTCGAGAAGTATTACACTACTACTATTCAAGCCACAAAAGACATTGCTGCTGCTGTGTATGCAGAGGCAGGTGGTGAAGACAATTACACTAAAGTACAGAAATGGGCTAAGGAAAAAAGTGATGCTGACCCTGAGTTTAAGACTAAGGTGGATAGCTTCAACCAAATGTTTGACTTGAATAAAACTGCTGCCTCTATAGCAGCTAGGGAACTAGTTACCCTATATAATGAAGACTCCGGTAACAGCTCGTTAACCAAAAATATAATTAATGGTGATACAGCAGTAAATACCGGGGATGTACAAACTTCGTACATAAATCGTGCTGACTACTTAAATAAGATGAAAGAGGCTCAGGAAAAGAACGACCATGTAGCTATCAAGAATTTAAGGGCACAACGCAAAAGTTCACTAAAATTTGATAATAAATAATAAAGGAATAAAATATGTCAGGAATACCTACTGATTCATCTCACCTATCCGATGTCGATACTGATTTAATCTTGGACGAATACGGAGGCGAGGTAGAAAGCCAATTCGCAAAATCTTCTATTATGAGAGAATTTGCTAAAGTACGTAAAGTAATGGGAACTGATACGGTAGTTAATAATCGTGTTGGTAGAACACAACTACAAGCTATTACTCCCGGTGTAAGACCAGAAGGTAAATCAACTGCTTTTGGTAAAGTAGCACTAACTATTGATACTGTAATTCTTGCTAGAGATAACCGCTCTATGCTTAATGAGCTACAGATACACTTCGATGCTCGTATGGAGCTAGGTCAAGACCACGGTAAAGAGATTGGTAAATTCTTCGATGAGGCGTTTATAATCCAATGTATCAAAGGTTCTCACCAAGCTGCTCCTACAGGTCTTAACAGTGCCATTGGTGCTGGTAAAGCAGTAGAGCTATTAGCTGCGAATGATGAGCTTGATGCTGATAAACTAGCAGGTGCTATCCAAGATATTATAGTTGACATGGAAGAAGAAGATATACCTGCTGAGGAGCTTGTAGTATTCGTTCGCCCATCTCAGTATAAAGTACTTAAGGATAACGATAAACTTATGAGTCGTGATTACGCTGCTGGTAATGGTGATTACGCTAAAGGACTTATATACGAAATCGAAGGTGCTCGTATAGTTAAGACTGCTCGTATACCAACCGCTGCTATCACTGGGCATAGATTATCTAATGCTAACAATGGTAATGCTTATGACCTAACTGCTGAGGAATCTGATGCAGTAGCAATCATAATGCACCCTAAGTCTCTAATGGCTGGTGAGACAATTCCCTTGACTTCTGATGTCTGGTTTAACAGAGAAGAGAAACAATGGTTCATTGATTCATTCCTAGCATTCGGTGTAACTGTTAACAGACCTGACGTATGCGGTACTGTTAATAAATATCGTGCATAACTAACAATGCCCTCCCTTGGTTCTTCCTTGGGAGGGTTCTTTTTTTTTTGGAGTACAGATGACTACGACATTAGAAGTACTAAACCACATGCTGAATGTTATAGGAGAAAGTCCTGTAACCGATGCATCATCTGACCACCCATCGGTACTATCAGCTAAAGTAGAACTTAACCGGGTACTCAAGGAGTTACAGGTTAGGGGATGGTGGTTTAACACAGAATACAATTTAAAATTATCTCCGAACGAATCTGGGCAAATTATCGTACCTACGGGTACTTTATATATAGACCCTGTAGACGCTTCGTCTAAATTAGTTCGGAGAGGAACAAAATTATACGACCCACAGAACCATACATTTGTCATAAGTACTGCTGTATACGTTAATTTACTATTACAGCTTACTATCGAGGATTTACCAGAATCTGCTGCTATGTACGTTATGCATAAATCAGCATACGATTTCTATGTAAATGACGATGGGGATGAGCAAAAATCTAATCGTTTAGATAAAGAGGTAACTAGGTCATGGGCTGTGTTACAGAAAGAGGAGCTTAAGGTAACTAACCTTAACGCAAAGAACAGACCTCATGTAGCACAACTAACATATAGAATGAAACAACATGGTGGTAATTATAATCCGATTTATCCGGGAGGTGGTTAATGGCTAAAGTAGATGGGAGTTTAAAATCCCTCATACAGGGTGTATCTCAACAGCCATCTAGGGCTAGATTACCCGGACAATGTACATTACAAGAGAATATGTCGTCTAACCCAGTAGACGGGCTTACGAGAAGACCGCCATTAGATTGGATTGATGATTTATTTGATGAGGCTACTGATGTACAATTCCATGATATAACACATGGTACAACAGATTACCTTGTATGCGTACTATCCGATGAAGTTAAGGTATTTACTTTAGACGGTACAGAGAAGACGGTGAATGAGATAGATTCTGCTTTTGATTATCTAGGCGGTGACGTAGAGTTTATCACCTTAGAGGATAAAACATATGTAGTTAATAAAGATACTACGGTAACTATGGAAACTGAGTTACCTTCTTTTATAGATTACGGTCCGATAGTATACATACGTGGTGGAAACTATGCTACTACTTATACGGTTACTGTGAACTGGAAGGATTCCGGTCCATCCGGTACAGCTAGAAGTGCTACGGTTACTTATAAAACCAGTACAACGGATGTAAATACAATTAGGACCTCATATATCGCTAATGAGTTAGAGACAGCCTTAGATGCCTCTACAGAGGATAGCTTCAATAGTTTATTTGATGTAGAGCGAGTAGAGGATACATTATACATACAGTGGAAGACCTCTACAGGGCGTACAGACTATTTTACAGTACTTGCTACAGATACATTGAGTGGTAAGAATATTGTAGAATGCAATAATGATATTAAGTTAATAAGCGATTTACCAAAAATAGCACCACACGGCTATTTCTTAAAAGTAACTGGAGATGGTTCACAGCAAGAGGATGATTACTACTTAGAATTTTCCGTTACTGCTGATGACCAAGGAGCAACTCCGGCATTAGGCGAGGGATTTGGTAAACCCGGAATTTGGATTGAAACCGTAAAGAGTGGTATTGAATACCTTATTAACAGAGCGACTATGCCCCATATACTCACATATGACTCAGCATCAGATGATTTTGATTTCGCTGAGGGTGAGTGGGCTGATAGGATAGTAGGTGATGAAGATAGTAATCCTAGTCCAACCTTTGTTGACCGTACTATAAATAGTATGGGGTACTTCCAAGGTCGATTAGTTATATTTTCCGGACCTGCGGTTATAATGAGCCGGACAGACAAACCACTAGATTTCTGGGCAGAGACCTCAGTTAAAGTTAATGACAGCGACCCTATAGATATACAATCTACGGCTGCTAAAGTTAATCAGATGCTTAAAGGTGTCCCAAATAACAGAGACCTAGTAGTATTCGCTGATAATGCTCAGTTTATTGTATTGGGCAGAAGTGCCCTTACACCATCTAATGCATCTCTAGTATTGACTACATCCTTTGAAGCCAATCTAACAGCTACTCCGGTAGCAGCAGGGCGTAATATATTCTTTGCTATAAATTATGGTAACTTTACAGGGATTCGTGAGTTCTTTACTTCGGATACAGCAGACATAAATGATTCTAGATTAATTACTCAACATGTATTGAAATACCTAGAAGGAAATGCTACAAGTTTAGCCTCAACTAGTAATCTAGATTTATTACTTGTACAGGCACAGGATGATGAAAAGGTGTTATATGCTTATGAGTACACATGGATAGATGATAGAAAGGCACAATCCTCGTGGAGTAAGTGGATATTTCCAGAGAATATTAAATACTTCTTCTTTAGAGAAAGTATGATATACATTGTCTCTAAGATATCTAATTCTTACATATTAGAAAAACTAGATATTAATACTTTAGCTGATACAGACTTAACTTATCAGGTAAAATTGGATAGGAAGCGTAGTATAGCCAGTGTAAACACTAGTATTGTTGACCCGTTACCTCATATAGCCGGAGTAGATTTATCTGATGCTGTTTATGTACAGGGTTCTGGTTGCCCTCATCCCGGTTTACGGGCTGTAGTATCCTCTGTAGATACCGGTACTAAAACCGTTACATTTACGGAAGATATGCTTGGTGGTACTGTGATATGCGGTATTCGTTTTACATCTAAATATAAGCCTACTATGCCAGTTGTTAAGGACGCTGATGGAGTTAAGGTAGGGACAGGTACACTAGTAGTATCTAAGTTCTTTGTCAATTGTAGACAAAGTGGACCTATGCAAGCTACAGTAATATCACCGTACAGGGACGATAAAGTATTGTCGTTTACTCCCCGTAGAGTTGGTAATCCTAATACTTTAATTGGACAAGCTGCTATAACAGACGCTGTGTACACTATACCGTTTAGAGATAATGTAGACAACGCTGAAATACAAATATCTACGGATAGCCATACTCCATTTAATGTAATGGATATTGAGTGGATAGGGCAATATAATAAACGTGGACAGCGTATAGGAGGAGGCTCATGAGTGTACTAAACTTTCTACAGGCAGGTATGTCGTACGGTGCAGACAAAACACAGTACACTGCCCAGAAGAAATGGCAAGAATATCAAAATAAAATGAAGGATTTATCCGCTACTGTCTCTCAGAATGCTTTAACAACAAATGAGTTATTAGCTGCGGATTCCTTCTTAAATCAAGCCTTTCAACTAAGAAAGGACTCCATATTTACTCGAGCTAAGGTAGAGGTTAACGCTGCTGCTGCTGGAGTAAAAGGAAAGTCGGTTAATCGTGTAGTCAGAGAAATTATAGGTAATTCTGCATCACGTGAAGCTGAAAGACAGGAGGCATTCCGTGTATCAATGCATGGTATAAGTCAACAACGTAAGCAAATTGAGTACGATGCTGCATTTGCTCATGATTACAGTTATATACCGAAGCCTAATGCTGCTTCTTATTATTTAGCTGCAACTCAGAAGAGTATAGACCAAGCTGCTAAAGCCTTTGCTGGAGGAGCTGGTGGTTAACATTAAATAAGGGAATATTATGGTACAAGGTTTTGAAAGACGAGAAGTGATTGAGGATGCAAATTCTAAATCACAAAACCTGCAAGCTAAGTCCCTACCAATACCCGGAGTAAGAACGCCTAAAGGAGCGGACTTCTCCCGGGTTGGTGAGACACAGAAAAAATTAGCGAACGCTTTAGGCGGTGCTGCCGAGTCCGTGGCTAACGGGTTAGGTATGTATGCAGAGAAGAAGATGGAAGATTGGAAAGTCGAGGGTGCTATGGCACGAGCTGCCGGGCAAACTCAAGAAGACTTAGCCCAATCAGGAAATAGATTCCACCGGGCTGGATGGCAAGCTTTAAATGCCAAGATAGCTGGTGATGAGCTTTATCAGAATGAATTGAATTATATACAGAACGAAGGTAAATCTTTAAGTACAAACGAGTTCCAGAGTTATTTATCCGGGAAAGTTAAAGAGTTAAAAGATAGTTTACCTGCGAATGACCAATCTACTAGAGAGATGATAAATTCGTATGCTATGGATATGTATCCTAAGCTAGTAAGTAAACAGTTAGTTCAACACAATGCGTATAATAAGACACAAACCTTAGATTCTGGTAGGAAAATACTAGCGAGTACCTCTGCTACAGATACTGAGGATGAGGTCCAAGATTTATTAGACCCTAGTCTTTATTCACTAGCTCCAGAAGACTTCGGAGATATGGTGTCTAATGGCTTAATGGATTCTTATAAGTTAGGTAATGGTGCTCCAGAGAAGTTTGAAGTTGCTATGCAAAATAAGGTTACAGAGATGGGATTATCCTTTGATTCTCCTACCCCTGCTGATGTTAAGTCCATTACTAATTTGATTGGTATGGCTGAGAGTAACAATAACTATAGTGCTGTATTCAATGGAGAAAATCCTGATTTAACTGGTATGACTATTAAAGAAGTTAAAGCGTTACAGGGAACTATGAAAGGACCTAGTACTGCGGTAGGTAAATACCAGATAATTGACGAAACTATGGACTATCTTATTAAGAAGCATGATTTACCTGACGATGCTGTATTTGATGAGGAGCTACAAGATAAGCTAGCAATAAGTTTACTGGAACGTAGGGGCATCAAAAAGTTCCTTACTGGGAAAATAACACCAGAGGAATTTCAGATGAATATAGCCCAAGAGTGGGCAGGATTACCTAAAGACTCCTCCGGTTTAAGCTACTATCATAATGATGGGCTAAATAAAGCTACTGTAGATATAGATAAGGTTAGACATGCCCTGCAGGCTGATAAAAGTAGTTTAGGTATATTTGATTACTTATCAGCAGTTGGTGCTTCTCAGGCTACTATAAATAAGGTTAGGACTGCTAGAGAAGGTTATCAAAGAGAGAAGTCTGCTAAGTTTGGTGCAGATAGATTACTTACAGAAGAAGGTATAAAGAAATCTGCTATAGATTTATCGGATGAGGATTTAATTAAAGAAATTGAAACCGTAAAAGATGAAAAAGGTTATAGTGATTCTTGGGCAAATAGTTTGTATAAATCTGCTCAGACTCAACGAGCACAGGCACTAAAAGAACGTAAAAAGGCTGCTGCTGTACAGACAATGATAGACACAAACTCTGTTATAAATGGCAGTACTGAGCAGCAACAAAAGGCAATTGATATAATCAAGACTACTGCCTTATCTTCTAATCCAGAAGCTTTAGACCCTAACTCACCGAACGCTTTTACTGCACAGAGAGAAGCTATGACAGATGTTTATCGGTTCATGCATTCTAATGGTATTACAGACAAGCGGTTGACAAATCAGTGGGAGGTAGCAACAACGGGAGATATAATAGATGGTAATGGTAAAGCAAAACCTGCTGCTGTAAATGCGTATGCTTCTTATTTAGACGCTAAAAGGGCTGTTAACGACCCACTCTTCGCAGAGAATTTACTAAGTGATAAGACTAAGGACTTATTTATATTAGCTGATTCATATAGTCAATCAGAAGATGGTGAAGATATAGAACAGGCATTAGTTAGTGCCTCTACCTTTATACAGAACCAAAATTCAAAAACAGGTACTAATAACTTACCGTGGTGGAAAGATAAGAATAAGGACAAAGAAGTTACTGAGCAATTAGTAGACGATACAATCCCCGGATTCTTAAATTTCTTCGGTGTGGGGCGTACCCAAGCCCAAAATAGGTGGCAAATTAACGAAGAGTCTGTAGAAGCTGCTGCGAAAAGTCCTGTGGTTATAAGTCGGATAAAGCATGAGGCTGCTCGTTTATGGCAAGCTACTAAACACTGGGATGACCCTAAAGCTGCTCAAGACCTAGCGGTTAAGAAAGCTTCATCTAAGATACTAGGGAAGTCAGAGTACGTAGCAGGTACATTTGTGTATACTGGCGACCAGCCAACTATAGCACAACGTATTGGTATGGGTGGTTCTAAGAACTCAGCTAATATGGTAGTATCTAGAATTATGTCTGAATTAGGTCCAACTATTTGGGAAGATTATAACGAAACAAACTTATACCCGGAGAATCAATCATGGGTAGACGATGTTCTCAGTACTCCCGGAGTTTTAATTGAGAAAGCTCAGGAGAAGGCTAGAGGTGTACCGGATTTCAACGTAATGTTAAATCAGAATGGTAATGCTTTAGTATTATTCCCGTACCTAGATTACAAAAGGGGCGACCAAGGAACTCCATTTATTTTACCTATTGAGAAAATGAAAGAAGCTGCTGGTTATCTGAATAAAGGGAATGAGGATGGTTTTAGAAAATGGTTAGAAACTCAAAAGAAAGAGGTGAATCCGACACGTTACATATCGGAAAGACTTAGAGGTAATTAATGACAGAAGAAACTACGGGGTTTGGTCTTGCACCAGACCCTAGATACTTTAGTCCTACAGGCGAGTTAACCTTAGATTCTCGTAGAGAACAGGAAAGACAAGCTAAGGAAGAACGAGACGGAGAACTTACATTACTTGATGAGGGTATGCGTTCGTTTAACACTATTTACGATGTAGCTGCGAACACGGCTATTGAATTAGGTACAGAGGATGACCCTAATTATGACCCTTTCAATGACCCGGGCTTATATGATAATATACCGGACGAGTTTCATAAGGAATTAGCTGCTTCCGGTAGTTCTATAGAAGCATGGGCTAAACGAGGGCGTGTAGAGCAAATCCTAGAAGATAGGCAGAAATTAGAGTTAGCTGGGTTTACTGGTACTGCTGCTAGTTTAGCTGCTAGTATTATTGATGCTGATGCTTTACTTATTCCAGTATCCGGTGGTACTTACCTAGGTACGAAAGCTAGCACAACGTTAGCTAAGATGGGTGTAAAACAAGGACGAGTCAGAGGAGCTATATCTGGTGTAGGTGCTGGTCTAGAGGCTGGTGCTATTACTGGAGGCGTTGGTGCTGCATTTGGTACAGCTACCGATGCTTCTGATGTTACATCCATGATGCTTGGTGGTATGGCTTTTGGTGGTACAATAGGGGCAGTTATAGGAAAAGGTCCTACAAGCTCGTATGACCAGATGTATAAAGCTAAAGCCGTTAATGACGAATACATACAGGCTAAGGATAGAGGATTTGTACCTGCTGGGACTATGATGTCCGAGGCTGGTTCATTGAGTGCTGGTAAAGTCCGTATGGTCGATACTCCAGCCAATCTTAGAGAATCTAGTAAAAAATGGTTCGATAAAGCTGCTGACGATACAAATGCAATTAATGCTATGAATGTGTTAAAGGGTAAATTAGATTCGGAGAGTACTAATGTTGATAATGTTATTGGTAGGGCTGCTCAGAAAGTGCAAAACTGGACTGACCGTTCCCCGTTAAAGAGCCTGTATTCTGAGGTAGCACACTTAGGCGTTATAGGAAATAAACTAGCGTATGATACCTTACATCATCCCGGTGGGTTGATTGATGGTTCTGTACCTGCTGCTAGTTATGATGCATTATATACACAAGAGTTATCAATACCTATACAGAACTATCATGGTTATGCTATGGAGTACATGGGTAAACCCCAAGATGGATTAAAGAATCGTGCTAAGAACATGTTTACTAGTAGAGATGCATATAATGACTTCAATAGACAGGTATTACTAGAATTAGAAACCCGTTATCATAGTAATGGTAAAGGTTTAGATGATGCCCATGAGTCAGTTAAGAAATTAGCTGATGAGTTAGACGAGATGCATAAAAAGGCTATAGATATCCAAAAAGGCATGGACGGAGAAACTTCGGTAAAGGGTGCAGAAGACTTACAACATAGGGCTGGATACTTCTCTAGGAAATGGAGTGGTGAGCAGATGAGTAAGTTCAAAGAAAAAGATATAGTTACCGCTCTTAGGGAATCCTACTTAAAATTACTACCAGAAGGTTCTATCGTAGATATTAAGACACTAGATAGTATTGTAAAGAGTATAGTAACTAGGTCTAAGGCATTGGATGAGGGCATAGATACCAATTTAATTGGTTTACTTCGTGATGGCGGTAAAGAGTTCTTAAGGGATACTTTAAAGAATAATAGCATATCAGACAAGCAAATACAATCTATTATAGATGCTTTTACTGGCTCTGCTGCGGAAAGAGCAAAACCGGGATTCCTAAAGAATCGTATTGAGTTAGACCTCCGTGTTAAAATACCCGGAACTGACAAAATGTTATTAGACTTATTAGAGCCGGATTTATACAAAGGGATGCACTACTATACACGTAAGGTGTCAGGTACTAGTGCATTAGCTAGAAAGGGATACCAACTTGGTGATAAGACTGAGATAATAGAGTCAATCAAGGACGAGATGGTAGCCAATGGTTTTAAAGGCGACTTAAACAGGGCAAACGATATGCTTGAGACTACATTCAGTTATTTCGGTGCTGGTGCAGTTGGTGAGGGCGTTGACCCATTACTCTTGTCTACAATGAGATTAACTAGACAATCCCTATTAGGAAGTCTTGGTTTAACTCAAATGACAGAGTTAGGTAATGTAATCCTAATGTCCGGTGTAGAGGCTACTATGAAGCAGATGCCTAAAGAGATGAAAGCAATATTCTCTGGTAAGAAAACTCCGCTTGTACAAGAGCTACACGATGCGTTTATCTTTATGGATAAAGACCATATCCTACATGATGACCAGCTAGCTTTAGATATTACGGGTAAGAGTACTGTACTACAGAATCAGTACGCAGATAGTGCTTATAAGGCTATAGCATTCGGTGATAAGTTGTCTGGACATACTTCGTTATTCTATCAGGCAATGACATTTAGCCAGAGACTTGCAATGTCGTCTGTTAACCACAAGTTATATAAATTGTTGGGTAAGGGCGAGTTAGATGCTAATACATCCCGTAGATTACTTGATGTAGGGCTTGATGATACTATGACTGAGATGTTACAATCGTATATTAACAAAGGTATTGTTAAGAAGGTTGATGGTGAGTTAACTATGAACTTTGATAAATGGAGTCCTAGTGATTTACAGGACTACAAGATAGCAATGCATACATTTGTTAATAGGGCAGTACAGAAGAATCTACCGGGTGAAGTACCTTACTGGGCTACTAAACAGTTCGGGAGATTTATGACTCAACTACGTATGTTTCCTATACAGGCATTCCAAAAACAATTCTTACGTAATATGAGACATGCTGATGAGACAACAAGCAAAGCTCTTTTATTCAACCTAGGAGTTGCTGCTATTGTGTATGCAACTAGTCAGATTATTAAGGGCAGAGGTGATAGGTTAACTCCTGAGCGTATAGCTAAAGGTGCTATTAACTATGCACCCACAACTGGGTGGCTTCCTATGGTTAGTGACCCACTAGTTGAGATTATGGGTATGCCGGGTTTACGTATGAATAAATATGGACCTCCGGGTAGAGCTACTGATGGTATAATACCTGTACCTCCAGCTATACCGACTATGAATAGAATGCTCCATCTACCGGGTGCAGCATTAGGTTCATTTAATGGTATTGATAGACAAGAGGCTTCGGCTTTAAGTTCTATCCCAATAGTTGGAAATATGTACGGATTTTCTGCTTTATTCAATTATTTAAAAGATAATTAGGAATTATGCTAAACTGTTGTTTATACGGTAGTTTAGCTAACTCCCCTATTAAGTAGTAACAAGGAGAATAAATTATATGGCAAATTCAGTTGTAACGGCTACTGGTGACGGTGTAACAGTCCAGTATACGTTAACCTTTACTCTAGGCATTTTGCGTAGGGATTATGTTACATGTAGAGTGGGTTCAGAGGTAGATGGTGTTGGAGACCCTGTATATAGAACTCTAGAGTGGGTATCCGATAGTATAGTAAATATACAAGGAACTGTACCTGCTGACGGTGAGTCAATAGTATTTACTAGGACTGTACCAAAGAACGCACTAATTCATGATTACTCTAATGGAGTTCCTGTTGAGGAAAGCAATCTAGATGAGAGTAATTTACAAACAATAATGTCTATTCATGAGTTCCTAGATGGACGTGTCGAGGGAGGTTTCCTCCAAGATATTCAGATGAATGGCTACAAGATATTAAACGTAGGTGATGGCGTGGCTGATACTGATGCTGCAAATATGGCACAAGTAAATGCTGTTACTACTGCTGCACAAGCTGCTGTTGATAGTACTGCTGCCGATGTAAGTACGTGTACTACAAAGGCTAGTGAAGCTTCTACTAGTGCTGCTGATGCAGAAGATTGGGCTAGTAAAACGGATGGTATCGTAGATGCTACTGATTACAGTTCTAAGGCTTTTGCTATAGGCGGTACAGGTGTAACGGATACTGCTGGTAGAGGAGCTGCTAAAGAATGGGCTACTAAAGCTGAGGATAGTACCGTAGATGGGGCAGAGTACAGTGCAAAGCACTATTCTGCCAAGGCATCTACTAGTGCTTCTGATGCTGCTGCTAGTGCTGCTGGAGTTAGTTTACCTAGTATAACTGTAACGGATACAGGAGCTATTTTACAGGTAAGTGCCGATGGTACTACACACCAATTACTTTTGCCGGGTACAGATGGGAAATTCTTAAAGAGTAACGGCCCAGATGCTTTGGTAAGCTACGAAGATATACCTAACGATGCCGAGTGGATTCAGTTAAGCACACAAACAGCCAGTGTTGATAGTGAGGTGGATTTTGACCTACCGAGCGGTTACACAGATTACAAGGTAATAGCTAGGAATTTAGTTAGTTCAACGGATGCTTCTAGCCATGTTATGTTAGTTTCAACAGATGATGGCTCAACATTCTTAAATACAGGTTACGACCAACAAGCACAACGTATAACGGAAGGGGTACAAAGTGTAACAGATGCAGGTTCAAGTCAATCTAGTTTTACTGTAGTTAAAAATGCTGGTAACGCAAGTACAGAGATAGGGACTATGGATGCTTTTATAATATATGATGCAGGAAATGCAAGTAATTACAAAGCTTTGGGTTCATCTGCCATTACGTTAACCAGTGGTGATAGAACAGAAATATACCAGAATTGGGGATATATAAGAACAACTAGTGCAGTTGATGCCTTAAGGTTTGATCCGCAAGGTAATATAAGTGGTGATTTTGAGTTATGGGGTAGAGTATAATGAAAGAATTACACGATGGGGCTAAAGTACTACTAAGTATACCCACTAAGATAAAGGGCGGTAAGAGATTCAAACTGACACAAGCAGAGATAGACGGGAAGGAACTAAAGGATGCTACCCTTGCCGAGAATGGGGTTCTAGAGTCCGTGTACCATAAACGTAATAAAGAGCGTGGTTCTTTGCAAGAACAATGGGAGTTCTTTATTGATAACGGTTATGCTGCACTTGTAGCTAGAGATAACAATATAAAGGCTAAATACCCTAAGCCTACAAAGAAGAAATAAGAGGGACTATGAGACATAATCTATTAGACTCATGCATGAGCTATAGTACATGTGGTATAGTCTTAGCTATAGAAGAGATAGATTGGATGACAGTTGGTGCTGTCGTCCTTTTAGTCGCTAGATTAGTTAAGGATTTACCGGATTCGTACGATTCTGTTAAAGGGCGTATAGCACGTTATAAACTAAAGAGAGATATTAAAAATGGCAAAGAAGACACTAAGTAAAGATAATAGGGCTATTGAAGGTACTATATTAGTAACTTGGGCTACACTGGCTGCCAATGATGAAGCTGCGGTACTTAATACCGAAAGATTCAGTGATAAGACTATTCACGTAAAAGGTACATTTGGTGGTACAGTTAGTATAGAAGGTTCTAATGACGCTAAAACTTGGGTTACTTTAACTGACCCACAAGGGAATGCCCTAGATTTCACCGCAGAGGGAGTTAAGCTTATTGCGGAACATCCCAAATTTATACGCCCAAATCCTAAGACAGGTGTATCGGCTGCTGACGTAATATTATACGGCATTAATTCGGATATAGAATAATGAACAGGAGACGTAGAAGATTATTATTTGGCTCGTCTCCTGCTGCTTTTGCATATATATACTTAGTAGATAATCTAGGTAATAATATAACGGATGAGTCCGGTAACAAAATAGTAATTAAGAAGAGGATATAATGGCTGACGAACAAATATCAGACCAAGGGTCGATAGGTGCACTAGCTGCCTTAGATAAATTGCTAGTTGATGATGTATCGGATTCAAATGTAACGAAGTACTGTACTTTGGATATGGTATCTACGTACGTAGGTACAAAGAATCTATCCGATTTAGCAGATGCTAGTACAGCACGTACAAATCTAGGCGTAGCAATCGGTAGTGACGTACAGGCACATAGTTCTGTATTAGACAGTACAACTGCGTCTTTCACAACTACCTTGAAAACAAAAGTAGACGGGATTGAAACCGGGGCTGACGTAACAGATGCTGCTAATGTAGATTCTGCTGGAGCAGTTATGGAGACAGATTACAGTCCGGCATTTAGTTTACTAGCCCAGCAATCTGGTACAGGTAGCCCTAGTGCAGTAAGTATTGGGACGGATACATTAGTAGGTCGTTTAACAGGCGGTGGTACTTTAATAGAAGATTTGACACCTACTCAAGTACGTACACTAATTAATGTAGAAGATGGTGCAGATGTAACCGATGCTACCAACGTAGCAGCAGCAGGTGGTCTAATTGATACTAATAATTTATCAGATGTAAACAATGCCGGAACAGCAAGAACAAACTTAGGATTAGCTATAGGTACTAATGTACAAGCATATAGTGCTGTATTATCAGGTACTGAGGAATCCTTTACAACCGTATTAAAGAACAAATTAGATGGTATTGAATCCTCTGCGGATGTAACCGATGCAACCAATGTAGCCTCGGCTGGTGCTTTAATGGCGAGTAATGTTACCGCTAACTGGGAAACAATGCTTAATGATGATTTATTCAGCATAAAGAAGGCTCAGGTTACATTAACAGCAGCTCAGATTAAGGCATTACATACTACACCCATCACACTAGTGAGTGCTCCGGGAGCTGGGAAATCTTTAGTTTTATGTGAGGCTTACTTTAAATTAAACTGGGTTACTCCTGCATACGCCTCGGTAGATGCTGCTGACAACCTACGTATTAGGTACACGGATAGCTCTGGTACTATAGTAGGGTTAGTAGAGACATTAGGTTTTCTAAACAATACTGCGGATACCTACGGGTATTTCCGGTCCGGTCAGTACTCATTTTCTATGATGGGCCTTATGGCGGAAAACGCCCCTTTAGTTATAGACCTAGTAGGGGCAGTAACTACAGGTAATAGTACGCTTACGTGTACTATATTATACAAAGAAGTAACATTAACGGATATATCATAATGGACTACCACTTTATAAATAGAACAAATTTAGTATTTGAGCCAACTAATCCAAACGGCTCTGTAGTATTAGTATTTCATGGTGGCTTTGGTACACCGGGGTTCATACAAAATACTACTAAATTAGAGACTGTATTTACAGATTCATATGTAGTGTACCCAAGCTCGGATACAAGTAAACTATGGAAGTCTGGGAATCAGGCAATAGATGTAGCTTACATACATAGCTTATTGTATCAACTAGCCTCTGATTATCCTGATATAGACCTTACACAGGTTCACTTAATTGGTCATAGCAATGGCGGTATGATGTGTTATAAGCTAGCTGGATACTTAAGTAAGTTCCCGTTCGCTAGTATTAATACACTATCGGCTTGTTATACGGCAGATGACGTATTTGAGTACACTGGTCCGGTATACCACTATCATACAGTAAATGATGTAATAGTGCCTATCGAGGGTGGGCAAGTATACCCTTCCTTGGTATGGACTATGGATGCAGTAAAATCAGCTAATTGCTTCTTCGATATAAGAAGCTTTAATTCGATGACTGATGACGATGCACATAAACTAAATAAAATATTGGAAAATTACCCAAGCCTATTTACGGAGATGAAGACCCGTTTAGGCATATAGGAGGCTTATGAGTAAAGCAACTGATAAGTTATTAGGAGAGTTACATGGTCGTGTAGCCAAAACAATGCTTGAGGCATTAGAGGCTAGCGACCAAGCTCAGGGCTTATTAGATGAGTACGAAACAGACTTACCTAATGACGTAGTAAACTATTTGAAGAAGTCGGCTATGAACAACCCAGCCCTTCTGACCGCTGTTACTAAATTTCTAAAAGATAATTCTATTACATGCGTTATTGAAGATAATAACGATATGTCTGAATTAGAAGAGAGATTGAAGAACAAGCGACATAAGAAGAGAATTGGTAATGTTGTACCGATTGACGAAAGTTAGTGTATATTACAGTGGGTATTTAATAGTACCCACGATAATGTATATTAATACTAAAGAGAGGACAAATGAATGAGAACGAGTTAGTATTAGCTACTAAACGTTGGCATGACCTCGGGCTTTTACAGGAGCATTACAAGAAATTTACAGATTTCTATTATGATGTATCTACAGAGTTCTTGGGGTTTGAATGCACAGATATCCAAATAGATATAGCTGAATACTTAGAAACAGGCGATTTATACCGGATGGTACAGGCACAGCGTGGTCAAGCAAAGACTACAATTACTGCCTGTTACGCTGTATGGCGTATACTGCATGACCCTAAGACGAGGATACTTATTATATCGGCTGGTGATAACGTGGCTACTCAAATAGCAAGTTGGATTGTACAGATAATCCAGAATATGCCTGAGTTAGAATGCCTACGCCCGGATACTAGTGCTGGTGACAGGGCTTCTGTAAAGGCTTTCGATGTACACCACAGTTTAAAGGGATTTGATAAATCTCCTAGTATAGCCTGTTTAGGTATAACTGCGAACATGCAGGGTTATCGTGCTGATGTGCTAATTGCAGATGATATTGAATCTAAGAAAAATTCACTTACTGCTGTACAGCGTGAAAAGCTTAATGACTTAACGAAGGACTTTACTTCTATATGCTCTACTGGAGATATTATATATCTAGGAACTCCCCAGACTAATGATTCTGTATATAACAGTTTACCTAGTCGTGGATTCCAAGTACGTATATGGACTGGTAGATATCCCACGGAAGAGGAATTACCTAATTATCAGGAGTTCTTAGCCCCGTTAATAATGAACAGGTTACTACAGAACCCTAGTTTACAGACTGGTGGTGGACCTACTGGAGAAAGGGGTAAACCGACTGACCCAGTACTCTTAGGAGAAGACAAACTTACTTCTAAAGAGATTGACCAAGGTAAGGCTTACTTCCAGCTACAGCATATGTTAGATACTAAGCTTATGGATGCAGATAGGTATCCACTTAAGTGTAAAGACTTAATATTCATGGATATCCAACCAGAGCGAACTAGTTTAAACATAGACTGGAGCAGGTCACAAGATAGGCGTATATACCCTCCACAGGGCTTCCCGTTACAGGAAGAGTTCTTTGCTGGTTCACAGACAGGAGAGGAGTACGGTTATTTTACTGGAACTAGTATGTATGTTGACCCGGCTGGTGGTGGTAAGAACGGTGATGAGCTGGCGTATGCCGTAGTTAAGTTCTTAGCTGGTCGCTTATACCTTATTGGTTGTGGTGGCTTCCCCGGTGGATACAGCGATGATAAACTAACTGCTTTGAACAAGGTAGTAGTTAAATACAAACCTACTATGATTCAAGTAGAGCAGAACTTTGGTAATGGTGCTTTCATGCATATATGGCAACCTAAGTTACAGAAAGCTTTAGATGAAATTGGTCATAAGGCTGGGATAGAAGAAGTCTGGGAATCTGGTCAGAAAGAGTTACGTATAATAGACATACTTGAGCCTATCATATCCAGTAATAGACTTATTGTAGATAAACAGATAATCCAAGATGACTGGGATACTGTACAGAAGTACCCTACGGAGAAGAGAGCTACTTATAGCCTATTCTTCCAGATGGCTAGACTTAGTAGAGACAAGGGTAGTTTAGTACACGATGACCGCCTAGATGCACTCGCTGGTGCATGTAGACATTGGGTTAACGCTTTGGCATTAGATGCTGAGAAAGCTGCTGCTAAGATTAAGAATGAGAATTACCAGAGATTAATGAATAACCCGTTAGGTAATGGTAGACCCCTTTTAGGTAATGGGTTTAAACAACCAAACGGACTAGATAAATTTAAAAGGAGAACCTAAATGGGCACTAAGAAAGATAATACGCCTAACGATAAAGACGCACAGCTTGCTAAGGAGCTTGGTCTAGATACATCTGAGGTACAACCTACCGAGAGTACAGAAGAGGTTGCTACAGAAGCTCCTGAGAGCACTGAGCAAGAAACTAAATCTACTTCTAAACCAAAAGAAGAAGAAACTGATAAACCTTTCCGTAAAATGAAGCCTACTATCTTCCCAGAAGAGAAGCAGACTAAAGCTAGAACTAAAGTTAAGTACAAAGAAGTTACTAAACAGATAGACCACGGTATTTCTGCTAATGCTTCACTTATCGTATTTCCAACTGATAGATTTGGCGTAACTAAAGACGTTAAGAAAGCTTTACTACACGCAGCATCTCGAATTGCTGGCGATTCTGCTAAAAAAGCTCTTGTTCTAGAGGTCATGGACATCTGTAGAGAGCATATTGAGCTTAAGTTTACAGAAGATAGAGAGTATCGTAAGAAATTAGCTGAGAGAGACGCTCAGAAGGCTAAGGAAGATAATGCGAGCAATAAATAAGCTTATAGTTCATTGCTCCGATACACCTAATGACCGGGATGTTACCGTAGAAGATATAAGAGATTGGCATGTTAACGGTAACGGTTGGTCAGATATTGGATATCACTATGTTATTGACCGTGACGGTAGAGTTCACTCCGGCAGACCTGTTAGGATTGCTGGTGCACACTGCCGTGGTCATAATGCAGATAGTATCGGAGTATGCTTAGTAGGAAGAGACCAATTCGAGGAATGGCAGTTTGATGCTTTACGTAAATTGTACGGGAGTTTATTAGGTATATTCCCTAAAATGAAGCCATTTGGTCATAGAGACTTTACAGATACCAAAACATGCCCTAACTTTGAAGTTAAGGAGGTACTTACGTGATGGGAATAGGCACGATACTTTCAATAGGTGA
>Ga0316202_10001127_pt1 | contig 22480 bp, 23 predicted proteins | sample 3monrhotite_MG_FD_204934 | JGI IMG/M metagenome (GOLD analysis project Ga0316202, IMG submission 204934) | Microbial mat bacterial communities from mineral coupon in-situ incubated in ocean water Damariscotta River, Maine, United States -... | ecosystem: Environmental > Aquatic > Marine >... | reverse complement strand
CGCGCTTAAACTTGATCCAGTCCCCAAGGAATCCACTTGCCTCTTTAATGGGGTAGCCAAAGGCACTCTCAGCAAATCGCCCAAGAGCATCCACAGAGTCGAGCGCGCGCGGTACTACCTCAGCAACCTCTCGTATCACTTTTTCTTTTTCGTCGTTCATATATTCACCTTAGATCGACACTGCATTTAATCACCTATATCTGCGAGGACGGCGTCGGCGCACCGCATTTGCTTTATTCTCCATTTCTAGATCTATCCATTTTTGGTGTTTCTCGTACCACCTCCAGAAACCAAGCCAAGCCATTGCCACACCGCAAAGCGCCAGAACGAGAAGCCCCCATATACTCACATTAACGCGATTAACTGAACCTAGATAGTGAGAAGTAGAATATTTTGCTTCACCCTTTAATTTGAGAAGCGCCCTATTCAAGGCATCTCTATCCTTATCAGATAGCATCATTTTTTGTGATGGTCCTTCGATGTATACTTTAAGTAATCCATACTGCGTTTTTGCAGCTTCAGACTTCAGCTTTAGACCACTTACTTCATTTGTCATATAAAAAAAGGCGCTAAAGAAAAAGATAGCTGCAAACACCCCCGATAATGCCTGAAATTTATACAGGCTATCAGTTGGAAAGCTTGGGATATTCATTCAGTTGATCTCCTTCATCACTTGAAATCAAAGACCTTATTAACTCTTGATTCAGCAATCATCAGCGATTAAACACCATTGCAAACCTATGTCAAACCAGATCTGACAAACACAACCCCTCATTTCCTGTACATTCTTCAGCCCCTCCGACTAACTACCGAAGGAGCGAAGCTCTTACCTATCAGACCAGCCCACATCTATTGAACTAGCCCATCATCATCTAGAGAAGGCTTTTCGATAAGACTGACATCATATTTTGCTGGAATAAGAGCACCGAAAACACCCTCAATAAATCGCCCTAGGGCATCGACAGAAACGAGAATGCGTGGAGCCTGTCTACTACCGACTGCGCTATTTTGGATCTTCGTCGCCCATATCAGGAATCCTCCATCTTAGCCTCTGGAATCGTTGCCCGAATCGTAGCCTTTAACATTGTAGCCGCTTCCTCTGGCTTACTTTCATCCCAAACTACTGTGAGATGGTGGTTAGTATCAAAATGAGGCTTGTTGTCCGCATCATCAAACACAGATTTTTTACACGTATAGATAACAGGCTTCCCAAGACCTTCAGCATAACCAGCCTCCCAATATGCTCCTGCATTACCATGACTCAGATCTGCGATAAGGAAACGACTTAAGCGTATCTCTACTCTCATTCTATCGTCAATAAGGCCTGCTTTAGGGTTGTCATCAAGTTTCTCTAGTGAAAACCCCGTCATTTCAACCGCAGGGCGAAAGCAACTCTCAAGCATTGAGTTCAACTCAGCATCGCCAAACTTCATAGCCATGAAAGCCTTCGTATTACTTGAGAAAGCACCACGCTCTAATTCTTGGAATCGCTCCCAGCCTTCAAAGGTCAAACAAACAGCTACTCCACTAGGGGACATTTTCAGTAACCCTTCTTCCCTTAGCCCTTGGATAACGAAAGCGAATCCATCATCATCACACGCACCGATCACAGCTCCATGGATGCGGTAGGAAACGGGAAAAGGAATCCCTGGAGAGGGGCCGTACTTCCCCACCAAATAGATCAAATACTCAGCCTGAACCTTAGGAGTAGGAAGCTTACGCGACTCCTTAATATCACTTAACAAGTCAGATGTAAGAACCGGCACACTGTCATTTTCATAATTCACTTTACGTAATGCATGACTTACAAGAGGCCGTATGTCTTGGTCACGCACAGGATCAAAACGATTGAGTAGCTCTTCGGCATTTCTACTGACTATATATTTGCCACAAAAGACACAATCTATCTTGTAACCAGACTCCAACACCTCTACTTGGCTGATAAATTCACATCGCCTGCATACTGGACACGCATGAATACTCATATTCTCTTCCCCCATCCTTAGCCATACTTACACTAATACTCTAAGGATTATAGACCAACATCGAACTGAACCTGACACACGCACTCGTACAGTCTCTCTATGTCCTTTAAACCCATTGAGTAACGATCAAAACTCATCACGCCTCTCGCATGCCCCAACACAGCAGGGATTCCAGTGTCATCCGTACAAGAGTTGTGCAAAGCTGTAGCAAAAGTATGACGAAACGAGTGAAAACAAAGTGACTCGCGTGTAAGGCCTGCTGCTGCTCTAACAGCCTGAAACTGCTTGCTTGGGTAGACTCCATACCGCCTATCAACCCCAGCGGGCTGCACATCAGGCCAAAGCCTTTCCTCACCTTTGGAAAGCATCTTCTTATAGTAGTCGATGAACCCAAGCCTCTCTAGTTCAGGATGAACGGGAACGTACCGAACACTAACCTCGTTCTTCACGCTCTTGTCCTTGTTATCATTGATATCCATATACCAGACTCCTTCATCTGATTGCCTAATATCATCTAGGTAAAGCTGTGATATTTCTCCCAAGCGCATGCCTGAATAGAGGGCAATCAAAGGCAGAAAGTATTGAGCGTCCTTGATAATGTGAGAGCCTTGCCGCGTTCTAAAGTGGTGATGACTCCCCTGCCAAATAGGCTGACTGAACAATGTAAGCAACTCCTCAGGCTCAAAAGGCACACGCTGTAGTCTCGCTGCCTTAGCCTTGCGCCACTTGAAGTCTCTAACAGGGGAACTATCACAGTCATACTCCTTGAGATCCATAAGCCAGTGAAACAAACCATTGATTTCAGAGAACTGCGATTTAATACGCTTGTCGCTTAGAAGAGGCGTTCCATCAGGCAACTCGCCACCCTCGGCTTTGGCTGCTTTCTCAGGAACAGTGAGAGACTTCCAACCATTCATCTGCCCGTGTTTGCTCGGCAAAGCGCGCATCGCTTCTCTATACTCTACAAGGTCCATGCGATTGATTGAATTAACTGGAGGTTCCCCAAGAAACTCACTCAACATCCGCAGAGTGCCTTTACGCTGACCTATGTTGTGCTTTGAAATTTCATCTTGTGATTCCAGCCATGCTAAATACTTAGGAACCACCACTGATAGCGGCGGATCAGAATACGTCACTTCACTTGCATCAGGTTGCACTGGAGGCAGAGCATCAGCAGCGAACAAAGGGTCTTTAGGCAACAATGCGTAGTTACCAGCAAGCCGAGCTTTAGTCATTTGTAGAAGCTCGACATTTAGCCGTAGAAGCCCTCTACCTGCATATAGGTACTCAGTACTCCCTTCCTCACACTCAGGCACTAGAGTAGCAATACGATGCTTCACTGACCGGATGTTATTACTAAGCAAATCTTCAACAGCATCAGATAAAAGATAAGTCAGTGCATCTAAGTCAGCACTCTGTGGGGACTGATCAAATCCATCTGGTGTTGTGGTATATACTGAACGGGATGGAGTAGCTCTTAGCCGCTGCTCTTCATCAGCCTGTAAGCACTCAGTGAAGTCTCTACGTAATAGCTCATCGATCTGCTCAGTTGTAAGGGTTATTTGCTGTTCAATCATGGCAAAGAGCTTATCACTAGCCACACCCATAAGGCGACATCTCAATCTTGCTAACTTTGGGTCTGAGGTGTGTAGTGAACGAACCAGTTCGATACGACCAATACGCTTGATTAGTGATGAAGGAATCTTCCTCCGCCAATAGTAAGCACCTTTTTTGCGTCGTAGATGGAGTGTTTTAGACATAGCTCAATCACCTTTTTCAAAACGAAAAGTGGACACACAAAGTGGACCCGAAGGTCCACCGTGCATCTGAATTGAACTAACTTGTTGTTATTGCAGAAGAATATCTGCTATTGACTGGCTGGGGGACGTGGATTCGAACCACGATTGACGGTGTCAGAGACCGCTGTCCTACCATTAGACGATCCCCCATCTCTTCCGAGGCGCGCAACATAATGCGATTTTAACGGCTCGTCAATTACTTGGTATATCTCCCGATGATACCTTGGCAGTTGCAATCAATGCACCCACTGTACCAACAACACCACCACCGAATAACAGCGGCAGCAACATACCCCAGCTACTAAGATCAATCTGCATGGTGGTCAACCAGTCTCCGGTACCAAGTACCACTGGCCAGAGTAAGACCCAGGCTGCTACACCTGCACCTGCACCCAGCACCATGCCTTCAAGAATAAATGGCATGCGCACAAACCACTCCTGCGCCCCCATCAAACGCATTAGGTGAATTTCTTCAGATCTGGCCAACAGCGTCATGCGTAGCGTATTAGATATAATAAGCGCCATCGCCAGGGCCAGAATCAATGATGCAAACCCTGCCAAATATCCCGCTTGCGCAATCCAGCGATGGGCCTGAGCCAGATCAACTTCATCCTCATTTACAATAGCATCAAATTGCGTGGCTACATCTCGAATATCAGAGAACAGGAATTCAGATACCCCATCGCTCAAGGATATTTCAAAGCTGACCGGCAAATGATTGGCCAGTTCCTGCTGATTCATACGTGCATCACCTAACCAGCCCTGCATCCAGGATGCAGCCTCTTGCGCAGAGACTTGTCGCACCGAATCGACTTGCTCAACACTCTCTAGTTTCTGTTTAAGGGTATTGGCTTTATCAGCATCTGTACTATGCAGATATACATGGATACGAATTTCATCCTGCCAACTACCTACCCACTGGGATGCCCCTTGCATCCCCAGCCAAATCACGCCAACAGCCCACAAAGCGATACATACAATCATCAATGCCAATATCTGTTGAATACCAAAAGGAGGTAAATTGAATCCACCCGGCAATCTGGGGTTCACTTTATCGGGAATAACTTCACTACTGCGCTTATTCATCATTCGACTCTGGCCAGACTTCCGGCATGCAACTGAATCACACGGCCCGGATGCGATTCCAACAGATGAAGATCATGTGTTGCCATAATCACGGTCGCACCTTGCCGATTCAGATCCATCAAATAGTCCAATACCCGCCGCGCTGTATCGACATCCAGATTACCCGTTGGCTCATCCGCCAGTATGATTGCAGGCTTGGCAGTCATGGCTCGCGCAATAGCTACGCGCTGCTGTTCACCACCAGAGAGGGCTTCAGGATATGACCACAACCGATCACCCAACCCCACATAGCCCAATACTTTGCGCACACGCGGAATCAAACGTTCGGTTTTCCAGCCCTGCACACGCAATGGCAAGGCCACATTTTCAAATACGGTTCGAGAAAACAGTAAGCGATGATCCTGAAAAATAATACCGGTATGACGCCTTAAATCACGTATTTTTGCTTCACCGGCCTGACGCATATCTGTCCCCTGCACCATCAAGGTGCCCGAACTTGGACGAATACCGCCATAAAAAGTGCGTAACAGAGATGATTTTCCGGCTCCACTCTCGCCAACCAGATAGACAAACTGCCCCTGTGTAATGTCCAGCGTCACACCAGAGAGCGCAACCTTACCGGAAGGATAACGCACCATAAGGCGCTGCATCTGAATTTGAGATTGGGGTTGGTCAACGGACATAGATGCAAACGGTAGCTGTGCGAAGGCCCGCTGTCATTAGATGAACATCATAAACCTCAACCAGCGCCGCGCTACTGACAAATGCATGAGAAATATTCAATATCGCCCCATGCATTTTACACACCCTCATAACCTGTCACTTCATCCATCAACACAAACACTCCACATAACGGTATGCACCACGCATGGAGTGCAGTGAAAACCATGAACGATGACAATTTGAGTGACTACCGCCCTGGATCAAAAAAAGAGCATGTTTCCATAGCGGAAATGCGATACCAGGCACCGGAACGAGCAAAAGTGCACCTGCTGCCATGGCTGATGATCATGCTGACACTCATCGCGGCGGCAGGATTCTGGCTGCAATATGATGCATGGATGGATAACCGCTGGTTTCGAAGTTCCGCCATCAATCTTGGTTTCGAACTTCAAATGCGCGATAAAGATTGGCAGATCATGCCCGGCAGTGTCCGGCCAAACTGGATCACACGCAGAGATGGCAGCAGAGCACTCACAATCAAAGGCGAAATACAAAACCTGTTATCCAGCGCTATGCAGGCGCCAAACATCGGGATTACATTTTTCTCAAACACCGCACCGGATCAAGTCGTCAAAGCTCAACAACTCGCATTTACCTACCCGCCATCCGAGCTGGTCATGTTACAAACGCCCTATCAAACACCAAACAGAGACAACAAACCCATCCCTGCCCTGGGGAAGCGTGAGTTTTTGTTGTTGATTGATGATCTACCGCAAGGCATTGGTGATTTCAGTCTAAGCGTTAAAACCCAATAACAGAGAAAGACAAGCCCCATCATCAGATACGCGCCACCAATACAACAGCTTCTGCTGCAATACCTTCTACCCGCCCGACAAAACCTAAACGCTCTGTAGTAGTGGCCTTGATATTCACAGCATCATCATCCACCAACAACAGACCTGCCAAACGCTGTTGCATGGCTGCCACATAGGGTCCGATTTTGGGCTCTTGCGCCATAATGGTGCAATCGACATTGCCAACGCACCAACCTTTTTGCTTTAACAATGCAACGGTATGACTCAAGAAGAGCGTACTATCCCTGTTTTTATATTGCGGATCATGATCAGGGAAATGGTGACCAATATCATTGAGTGCCACCGAGCCCAACAGGGCATCGCAAAGTGCATGAATCAGAACATCCGCATCGGAATGACCCGCCAAGCCACGTTCATAAGGCACTTTTACACCACCGAGCATCAAAACTCTATCATCGGCAAAAGCGTGTACGTCATAACCATGGCCTACCCGAATATTCAATGCCATCACCTCACCCCTTCTTCGCCATCAGACAGCGCTGATTGTAACCAGACCAAGTCTTCCATCGTCGTAATCTTGCGATTTCTGCTATCGCCTCTGCTGATGTGCACATCGAAACCCGCAGCTTCAAGCAGAGAGGCATCATCGGTATGCCTGTGCAGAGATGCAGCTTCTTTCAGCAAAGCCTGCTCAAACCAGGCCCGCCTCGCCACCTGCGGCGTTTGCACTGCCCGCAGCTCATTGCGTTGCAATGTCTCTAATACTTTACCATCCACATCAATGCGTTTGATGGTATCAACCACGGCCACACCAGGCACTGCAGCACCATACCGTTCAGCCACATCGAGCACATCGGCCAACAGAGCCTGAGATGGCAAGGGTCTGGCTGCATCATGCACAGCCACCAGTTCAACATCCTGTGGCAGCGCAGCCAAACCGTACTGCATCGAAATCGAGCGCTCGCATCCACCGCTCACAGCGGGCAGGATTTCAAATGGATAATCCTTATTTTCCACCAACGCTGAAAAATGCTCATCTCCGGCAGCAAGCACCGGCTGAACCACTGCAATGCGCGATTCTGCCGCCAGCGACGCCAGCGTATGCAAGACAATCGCTTGCCCTGCAACCTCCACATATTGTTTAGGGATATCCCCGCCAAAACGGCTGCCGCTGCCTGCTGCCAATAATAAAATAGCTATTCTCATAGTGCTAATTGTCTCTGTTTGCATGATATGGTCAATGATACAGAAGCCATATCTCTGTCGCCGACCATTGCACTGCGGCTACACATCGGAAATAATCCAGCCATCATGTTGACTTATGTTACAATGCACCCCCTTTTAATCACTGCCACCCTGTTTAAGGACTCGATATAATGATGACTTCATCCATTCTGTTTTTCGCCGCAGGCCTGCTCACTTCATTGGGTTCTCTCATCATCTGGCGCAATGCCCTGCAGCGCCGCAATAGAACTGATCAAGGACCTGCCAATAGCATTGCGGGCCTGTTATCTGTCGCTATCATCCTGAACATCTGGGCTATTCACCTGCTCAATTCAGTCACAACCGAAGGCATCAACTTCAATCTCGCCACCGGCGCAGCAGTCTTGACGCTGATGGTGCATCTGATTTACACCATTGGTATCCTGCGCCACGGCATTCAAGGCTTGGGTCTATTTTTACTACCTATAACAGCCCTGCCGCTATTTCTTATTCCAGTACTGCCCGATGCGCATGTTGCCAGCTGGGTGCATACATCATCCCTGCTTGAAACCAGTCATCTACTACTCTCCATGGGCGCTTATGCTATCCTGACGCTGGCTGCCATTCATGCAGTGATGCAACTACTGTTAGATCGTGCGTTGAAGAAAAAACAGCTATCCACCTTTGTGCAGGCATTACCAGCGCTGATGGATATTGAACGGCACATGTTTGCCCAGGTAAAAGCTGCCACCATTCTAATTGGCATCAGTGTGATGACCGGCCTGATCTGGCAATGGATCGAACTGCACCATTTCGCGCTATTGAATCATAAAGTACTGCTGGCCCTGTTCTCACTGGGCATCCTGATTCTGTTACAGTACAAACGCCACCAGGCCAGCTGGCCTACACGCGTTGCCAGCCAAACAGTGTTAATGGCTTTTGCACTGCTGCTAGCATCCTATTTTGGCGTCGAACTGATTCACTCCCTGCAGAACTGAGTGGTGGATAGACTCACAAATACATGATCAATCACGGATTATCACATGACGATTGAAGGCTTCCCCTTCTCCCTGGCTATGGGCACACTTGTTTTCCTGCTCCTGCTTTCAGCTTTCTTCTCAGGCTCAGAAACGGCCCTGACCAGAGCACGCCGCGCCCTCTTGCGTCTGCGCCGCGAGCAAGGTGATGCAGGGGCTAAAAAAGCAGAAGCACTGCTTGATCAGCCTGAACGCATGCTTTCAACGATTCTGCTCGGCAATAACTTCGTCAATATCGCGGCTTCTGCCCTTGCAACCACACTATTCATCGCAGAATATGGCGAAGCTGGAATCATTTATGCCACTATCGCCATGACGGTTGTGGTATTGGTCTTCGCAGAAATCCTGCCCAAAACCATTGCTGTTGCGCACGCGGAAAGCATTGCCTGCAAAGTAGCCGGCCCCATGAGCAGCATCCAGTCGCTAACCTCGCCATTGATTACCCTGTTAATGGCCATTATCGCCAGCCTTAAAAAACTATTACGTATTCCTGAACAGACAGAAACGCCACTAACCCACAAAGAGTTAGCCAGCATGATTGATATCAGTGCTGAGTCAGGCCTGCTGGATCAAGCCCGCGAACAGATGCTCAACAACAGTTTGACCCTGCACGAAGTAGCCGTAAAAGCACTGATGACGCCACGTAAACAGATCCGCATGCTGGATGGTTCTCTATCCGTAGCTGCATGCCTGAAATTAGTAATCAAGGAACCCCATTCACGTTATCCGGTATTTTTGGATGAACCGGATAATCTGATTGGCGTTGTACACATCAGAGATCTTCTTAAGCTCAAATACCCTGCCATGCAGCTCTCAAATGCTATCATCTGGAAAAGCCTGAGTTATATACCAACGACCAAAAATGCGCTGGCTCAGCTATTCGATTTTCAAACTAACCATCAGCATCTGGCCATCATTGTGGATGAATTCGGTGATATCGAAGGTTTAGTCACGCTGGAAGATATTATTGAAGAGATTGTTGGTGAGATTCATGACGAGTCCGATGTGCCTCCGCAGCTTGAAATGTGGGCGCAACCGGATGGCTCTCTGGTCACTGCTGCAACGGTTGCCCTGCACGATATCAATCAAGCCATGGATGCCGACCTGCCTGAAGAGATTGCCACCACCATCGGCGGTCTTATTGTCGATATTCTGGGCGACATCCCTGAAGGTCGCCTCTGTCTGACGATCAACAACATCAATGTTGAAGTATTAAGCGTGCGCCGTGACTGGATTCAACGTGTACGTCTTACCCCTGCCAGTTAACGACACTGTTTGAATCGCGTATAGAACTGCTAATACTGAAGGCGCTTGCTCCCGACGGACTCCCTTCCGTGCATGTTAAAATCCGGCCACGACCCCCCCCGTTTTAATCCGTTTGAAATATCCAGGACCCGCAAACTGCTAGCGAGGGAAGTAAGTCTTTAAACCCGCTGCGAGATGCGCCTGCGAATTAATCACAGCCGTCGCGGCATAGTTCTGATTAATGTGACAAAAGGCATGACAGCAGTTTTTCTGCTGTGTTCATTCTTTGATTCGGGGCGTCCATCCCCCTCACCCTACGGGTGGCCTAAAGTCCATCCAAACGGCTATCCTGCCTTTTTGTGATTCGAGCCTTCCGTGGCCCTCCCCCTATGGGCAAGCTAAAGCTCGTCCAAATCTGCATTCCTGCAGATTTGTGCCACAAAAAACGAAGCAAAGATCATTCAGCAGGATTGCTGAATGAAACGCCCAGCAGGAGGGGGACAACCCTGAGCATTAAGACAACCCGAATAAAATTCCCGCTAATACGCAATGAACCAAAAAAAAGGCCCCCAACGGGAGCCTTTTTTTCGCCAGCTATCATCCATTTAGATATGAATCGCCTTATCATCTGCATCAAGTACAGATTCGTGAATCATTTCCGACAGGGTCGGGTGCGGGAACATATGATGTGCCAGTTCCGCTTCGGTAGTTTCCAGTGTTTTGGCCACACCAAGAGAGACAATCATCTCAGTCGCTTCTGCTCCGACAATATGTGCACCCAACAGTTCACCGGTTTCAGCATGGAAAATAGTTTTCACCATACCATCGGTCTCTGCCAGACCCATCGCTTTACCGTTGGTGCCGTAAGCCATGCGACCGACTTTGTATGGAATATTCTCTTCCTTACACTGGTTTTCGGTCTTACCACAAGAACCCACCTGTGGCTGACAATAGGTACAACCCGGTACATTACCGTAATCGACTGCATGCGGCGTTTTACCGGCAATTGCTTCCACACATACAATCCCTTCATGACTAGCCACATGCGCCAGTGCAGGGGCACCCACCACATCACCAATCGCATAAATACCGGCATGATCGGTGCGATACCAGTCATCCACTTCAATGGTATTACGATCAACTTTCATAGCAGTGTTTTCAGCACCAATATGTTCGGTATTACCGATCACACCAACCGCGACCAGGCAGACATCACCTTCAATGGTGGTTTTCTTACCCTTGGCTTCATATTCCACTACAGCCTGACCATCAACATTTTTCGCTGATGAGACCATCGCACCGGTAATAATCTTGATCTTCTGCTTCTTGAATGAACGCGCCACGACTTTGGATATTTCATGATCTTCCAGCGGCAAAATCTGGTCAGCAGCTTCAATCACAGTTACGTCTGAACCCATCGCTTTATAGAAATAAGCGAACTCCATACCGATTGCGCCCGAACCAATTACTACAAGTCTCTTCGGCAAGGCTTTAGGCGCCAGTGCCTGTTTATAAGTAATGATCACATCTTCATCGACATCCATACCCGGGAAAGCACGCGCACGCGCGCCGGTCGCAACAATCACATGCTTGGCTGTCACCTGCGTACTATTGCCGTCGGCATCTTTGACCATCAATCGATTGTCGGATTCAAACGATGCAAAGCCTTCGATATGTTCAATCTTGTTTTTCTTGAACAGAAAACCGATACCACCATTGAGTTTAGCGGAGATAGCGCGCGAACGTGCTACGGCTTTTTTCAGGTCAGGATTGGCTTTGCTTACACCAAGCCCCAATGCATCACCACTATGTTCAATGATATTGATCACTTCTGCAGTTCTCAGCAGTGCTTTGGTTGGAATACAACCCCAGTTCAAACAGATACCACCCAAGTGAGTGGATTCGATACAGGCAACCTTCAGGCCAAGCTGGGCAGCACGAATAGCTGCTACATATCCGCCAGGGCCGGCACCGATAACAACCACATCATATTCACCATCAGCATTGAAGATTCCGGCAGCTTTAAGGTTCAAAGCTTCAACATCTTCGTCTGTTGCATGGGTGGTTTCAGCTATTGCGTCTGCAACTGTTGCAGTAATCTCTTCAACCGCTGGCTCAATGCTTGTAACCGCTTCAGGAATAGCAGTATCTGCCAGGTTTTCAGGCGCATAATCATCAGGAATTTCTTCACCATCTTCAGCAATCACTGCGATCGCTGACCCTACAGGCACAACAGAACCGGCCGGTGAAATGATTTTATGCAAAACACCTTCATCAACGACTTCCATCTCCATCGTTGCTTTATCGGTTTCTACTTCGGCCATCACTTCACCGGAAACCAGCTCATCACCTTCTTTTTTCAACCAGCGGGCAATTTTACCCTCGGTCATTGTTGGAGAAAGCTGGGTCATAAACAGATCAATCGGCATGGGTCAAAACCTCGGAATTTAGAACGACTTTAAGTGCATATTCACAGAAGCCATCATCTGCTCTGTGAATCTGCGATGAATAAATTAAATTAACAGGCCTGCAGGGCACTCAATATGTTTCTTCAGGGCAGCCAGGAACTCAGCACCAACAGCACCATCTACAACACGGTGATCACAGGAGAGCGTCAGGGTCATCATCTTTTTAATAACAACGGCACCATTTTCAACCACAGCACGTTCATCCGTACCACCAACAGCCAGAATTGCGCCTTCCGGTGGATTCACAATAGCAGAGAACTGTTTCACACCATACATGCCGAGATTGGAGATAGAGAATGTACCACCGGAATATTCATTCGGTTGCAATGCTCCAGCTCTGGCTCGGGTTGCCAACTCTTTCACTTCAGCAGAGATATCAGTCATACCTTTCTGTTCAGCAAAACGAATCACAGGTGTAATCAAACCACCCTCAATAGAAACTGCCACTGAAATATGTGCATGTTTATGTTGCAAGGTGTGACTATCCGTCCAGCTGGCATTGGCAGCAGGTACATCAACCAAACCTTTGGCTACAGCTTTAATAATGAAATCGTTCACACTCAGCTTGAATGCACCATCAGCAGCTTCATTGAGCTGCGCACGCAGATCCATTAAACGATCCATCGCAACATCCACACTCAAATAGAAATGTGGCACACTCTGTTTGGATTCAGTCAGGCGGCGTGAAATGGCTTTGCGCATCATACTGTTCTCAATACGATCAAATTCATCTTCGTGATATGGCAGCGGGCCTTGTGGCAATGGACGGGCCGGAGGCGGTGTGACTGCAGCAGCTGCACCACCGAGTGAGATGCCAGTTTTAACAGCCTTTTCAACATCTGCTTTGACAATACGTCCTTTCGGACCGGTACCCTGAATCGCAGCCAAATTGATACCTTTCTGCTTGGCCAAACGACGCGCTAAAGGACTGGCTTTGATACGACCACTTCTTGCTACTGGTGCAGATGCCGCTGGTGCCGCTACTGATGCAGCAGCAACCGGCGCTGGCGCCGCGACAGCTCCAGCTTCAGGTGCACTATCTTCAGCAGGTGATGAGGAACTGCTTTCCGGCATATAATCGGCAGCCACCTCTTCATCTTCTTCAGCGATTACAGCAATCGGCAAACCTACAGCAACAGTCGATCCTGCTGGTGCCAGAATTTTATGCAGAACACCTTCATCAACGACTTCCACTTCCATCGTTGCTTTGTCGGTTTCCACTTCGGCCAGCACTTCACCGGACTCCAGAATATCGCCTTCCTTCTTCAACCAACGGGCAATTTTACCCTCGGTCATGGTCGGTGACAGTTGCGTCATAAAAACATCAATCGGCATTAGACTCTTCCCTCTTATCGTTAAACACAGTTAACACAGATTGCCTCTGTGTAGAGAATTCAATCAAGCTCGGCCACAGGCCACACGTGCAGCTTCAACAATATCCGCAACCGATGGCAACGCCATCAATTCCAGGTTCGCAGCATACGGCATCGGCACATCTTTGCCTGTTACACGAATCACTGGAGAATCCAGGTCATCAAAAGCGCGCTCCATAATACGAGCAGAAATTTCTGCCCCGATACCTGCAAAACGCCAGCCCTCTTCTACCACTACCGCACAGTTGGTTTTCACCACAGATGCAATAATCGTATCTTCATCAAGCGGACGAATGGTACGTGGATCAACCACTTCAGCTTCAATACCCTGCTGTGCAAGAACTTTAGCTGCCTCCAGCGCAAAGCCCGTCATACGCGAATGCGCCACGATGGTTACATCTGTACCAGCCCGTTTGATATCGGCTTTGCCCAATGGAATGATGTAATCACCTTCAGGAACAGGGCCAACATCACCATAATTGATCTCATTTTCAATAAAGATCACGGTATCATTATCACGGATCGATGCTTTCAACAGACCTTTGGCATCAGCCGGATTCGATGGCATCACCACCTTCAGTCCAGGTACATTGGCCATCCAGTTTTCCAGGCTCTGTGAATGCTGCGCACCCACACGCGCAGCTGAACCGCCCGCACCACGGAATACCATCGGACAGCTGTACTGACCACCGGACATATATTTCATTTTGGCAGCTGCATTAACAATCTGATCGAGCGCCAGAATAGCAAAGTTCCAGGTCATAAATTCAATGATCGGACGCAATCCTGTCATCGATGCACCAACACCAAGACCGGCAAAACCAAGCTCCGTAATCGGAGTATCAATCACACGTTTAGGGCCGAACTTATCAAGCAGTCCCTGTGACACTTTATAAGCACCATTGTATTCGGCGACTTCTTCACCCATCAGGAACACACGGTCATCACGTGTCATCTCTTCAGCCATGGCCTGATTAAGGGCCTCGCGGTAGGTAATTTTATTCATGATTAATACACCTTGCCCGTTTCTGGATAAGCGCCTTCGATCGGATCACTATATATATCAGTCCACAGCTCACTGGCGTCAGGTTCCGGTTGTGCTTCGGCTTCTTTGGCAATCGCTGCGACTCTCTTTTTGATATCTTTATCTTTCTGCTTAAAGGCTTCTTCTGTGCTCAGCCCTGCAGCAATCATCTGATTCTGTAAACGTGCAATCGGATCACGGCCGGATCGCCATTCATCCACTTCTGCACGCGTACGATAGGTTGCCGGATCAGACATGGAGTGACCACGATAACGGTAGGTATTGGCTTCAACCAGAATAGGTCCTTTACCGGAACGCGCATGTTCAATGGCCTGACGCATCTTCTTATCAAATTCAAGCACATCCATACCATCAATTTTCATGCCTGGTATTTTGAAAGAGATGCCACGTTTATAAAGCTGGGTTTCAGCCGATGCACGGTCTAATGAGGTGCCCATGGCGTACTGGTTGTTTTCGACAAGGAACACAATCGGTAACTTCCACAACGCAGCCATATTGAATGACTCATACACAGCACCCTGATTGATACCACCATCACCCATAATACAGATCGTTACACGACCATCTTCTTTATACCAGCTGGAAAAACCGAAACCAAGTCCTATCGGCACCTGCTCGCCAACAATTCCGTTACCACCGGCAAAGTTTTTCTCGATATCGAACATGTGCATCGAGCCGCCTTTACCTTTCACCACACCACCGGCACGACCAAGCAACTCAGCCATAACAGCTGTCGGGTCAGTACCGCGCGCCAGGATATGGCCGTGGTCACGGTAACTGGTCATCATGTAATCTTTGGCATCTGCCGCCGATTCCAGTCCGACACATACGGCTTCCTGACCATTACACAGATGGCAAAAACCACCGATTTTTTTCAAACCATAGAGTTGACCGGCCTTCTCTTCAAAACGCCGAATAAACAACATGCTGTCATGCATCTCATGCAAGGCTTCTTCACTATAGAAGTCCCCCTCATGTGTGATGCCGGATTTCTGCTCTGCAGACATAGCCACTCCAACTAAAAAATATTGGTGCGAATCATGCCTACCCTTGCAGACAGCAGCAAGCCTATTCGGCATTCACACAAGCCAAGCATGGTCATTGCGTTTCCACTATTTTTCTATGGCTAAGAGGAACAATAGTCATCACTAACAAGACTCTGCACACCGGCATACACATCACGGCATCGCCACAGCAGCCCCTCTACACCCAACAACTCACTGTTTTTTTAGAATATTGGTACCACCCATTCGCCACAGGACAACACCACCGGGCAGGGCGGCAACAAGAAGCACCAGCACCCAGAGTGCCGCCATTGCAGCAGCGGCCTCAGTTGAACCGCCAAACCAGGCCACCAGCCCGATATAACCGGCTTCACGAATACCGAATCCATTAAAAGAGAGTGGCAAAGCTGAAGCCAGCGCAATCAGGCAGACCATAAAACCATAAGCTGCCCATGTTAATTCCAGCCCTACGGCCATACCTAAAAACACATGCGCCTGTATCACTAAGGCCTGAAACAGCAACGATACCGGCAGGCTCTTCCACCAGGCAGCGTAAAAGGCAGGACTATTCAACTGCAATGATTTCCAACCTGATATTCTCACGCGTTTTTCAGCCCAGGCAGAAGCCAACAGACGTGGCCACCACCAGGGTGTAGCACATATCAATAACAGCAAGAGTGCTAAACCACTGTTCCAAAACACCACCCACAACAATGGAATATCCAGAAAGAACATGCACACCGAGACCACCAACATCAAACCCAGCACACCATTCATACGTTCTAACACGACACTCGCCGCGGCAGGCCAACCGGCATCTTTTTTACCTTTCGCAAGCAACCAACCGCGCGCCACATCCCCACCAATAATGGAAGGTAAAAACAGACTCAAAAACATGCCTAAAAAATAGAGCTGAATTTTTCGGACAGTCAAAACCGTCAAGCCCAGACCACGCGCCAACCATGCCCAACGCACGGCAGAAAAGAACTGACCTATAATCAAACAGAGACAGGCAGCAACAAATAGCGACCAGTCAGTGCCCTTCAAAACATCCACGATACTGTGCAAGTCCAGGGCCCACGCCAGATAAACCAGCAGCAGCCCTGAAAGCCCAAGCTTAAGCCATAACATGGCTACTCCTTATCGTGATCCTTGCGCACACTATAATGTTTACGCCCGGTAGCTTCATAATAGGTACGTGTCTGCATTTCCAGAATAAGACCGATCCCAAATAATAAAATGCCCGTAACAATCATCATGGAACCCAACAATAACATCGGACGACCCGCCAGTTCCGCAGCAAAGATCAATTTATCCATGCTCAACCAGAGATCAATAAACAGACCCGAAGCCAGTGATATCAGACCTACCGGACCAAACAGCTGCAGGGGACGATCAGTAAAGCGCTGGAAGAAGACCACTAGCATCAAATCAATTAACACCCGAATGGTCCGACCAATACCATATTTACTTTCGCCAAATTGACGCGGGCGATGCGATACAGGCTCTTCCGCCATGCGTGTACCATACAAATCAGCCAGCGCAGGAATAAACCGATGCTGCTCACCATACAGGCGCAGGTTTTTGGCCACCTCAACACGCATCAATTTCATTGGACAACCGTAATCCTGCATACGCACCTTGGTGGAGTGGCGAATCAATGCATTGGCAATCTTGGATGGCAGATTACGCGACAAACTCGCATCCTGTCTGTCTTTACGCCACCCATTGACCATATCAAGATCATCGCGTTTCAGGCGCTCCAGTAATTTGGGAATATCAGCAGGATCTGTCTGCAGATCACCATCCATATAGACCACAAATTCACCACGGGCAGCTGCAAAACCGGCACTCATGGCTGCTGTCTGCCCAAAATTACGGCGCAAGGCCACCAGCACTACCCGCTCATCCGCTGCACGCGCCTGTTTGATTGCATGCACCGTAGCATCGGTCGAACCATCATCAATCAGAATCAGCTCATAGAGATGATCACTCAATTTATCAGCCACTTCGGCCACCAACAGCGGCACATTCTCTTCTTCTTCATATAGCGGCACGACAATAGAAATCATTGATTTGATCATTATTTCATCTCCCTAAGCTTCACTGAGCAACCTCACCAACAGGCTGCAAACTCAACAGTAACAACCATCTGCGCGCATACATACCATGTACCCGGGCATGCACAACAAGATAGGGAAGAATCTCTTTTGGTAACTCTTCCAGACTCCCCTGCGGCATCACCACAGCTTTTCCGGCCGCCATCCACTCACCCACTTGCAGCGTATCCGGCAACATCGGCAAACGCCCGCCATGATAGAACAGTAATGATGGCTGAAAATACCTGAACGTGGCTAATTCACTTCCATCAAAACCCGCTTCACTGGCTTTTTCAGCCAGCATACTGGTTACTTTATTATGATCGACACCCTTCAAAGACCAACCGGTAAGCATCAGCATGGAGATCGCCATGCCGGCAACCAGCAACAGCCGCAAATCCCACTGCTTCTCCATCAGCCGTTCTTTTTTCAGCAGCCAAAAGAGTGAAACCAACAGCATCGGTAACATCGCCAGAATATAAACGCCTTCAGTCGGCCACATCTTCTCAATCGCCAGACCGCCACCAACAATAATAGCCAGAGAGAGAATCAACACTGACCATGCCAACCACGTTATTGCCTGCTGTCGCACTGATGGGGAAGCAAAAGCCCAGCCCCACGCCATCAGAATCGCGGCTGCCGGAAAGACCGGCAGCACATAATTCGGCAACTGGGTGCGCGCCACACTGAAAAAGAGAATATATATACCAATCCAGCACAACATGAACAGGCGCACCGGCTCTTCACGCAGCGTTTGTAAACGCCAACTGCCAAACCACAACATCGCAGCCAAAAGGCCTGACCATGGAAACCAGCCAACCAGAATACTGATCAGATACAGACCCGGGAAACCGCGATGACCCTGCAGAGGGTCCGTAAAACGATCCAAATTATGATGGAAAAGAAAGCCCTCCAGCCACACACCGTCAGTCAGCACACCTACGGTAATATACCACGGTAGCGCAATAGCCAGGGCAATCGCAGTACCTTTGAAGGGGTGAAACAGATGCCAGCTTTTCCAGTCTCTCATCAGCGTCAGGAAACTGGCAACAATCAACAACGGCATCAGGCCTGCAATCGGACCTTTCGCCAGCGTACCAAAACCAATGGCCACAACAGCCAACACCAACATAGCGGGCATTTTAGCCGGTCTATTTTTCTTGCCTTCGAGATAAACAATCAACAAAGCAGGTAAAGCAATACCAAGGGAGAGCATCAGCAACGGGTCAGGTACGGCGGCCCTGCCAATCACTATCATATGCAAGGCAGTAGCAAACATACCTGCCGCCATCAGGGCAGTGCGCTCACGTTTATCTGCATCGGCATCAAAAACAGACATCAATCGGCGTGTCATACCCCACACTACCAGCACCAGCGCCGTCAGCGACAACGCCGATGGCAAGCGCGCAGACCACTCATTGACCCCGAACAACGCATCTAACGGCATCATCACCCAATAGATCAATATGGGTTTATCAAACCGGTAATCGCCGTTAAACATCGGCACCCACCAGTTACCGGCCAATAACATCTCACGGGCACAGACAGCATTATTGGGCTCATCCACATCCCATAAGGTATGCCCACCCAGAAAGGCAAAGAAATTGACGGCACACAACACAAGCAGCCAAAACAACGGCTGCTTCAGGAGCTGATCAAACAGTCTGTTTTCAGAATGCATCAAAGAGATCTTAACCGGCCTGAATCATTGGCAGAGCAATGCGGTTCAGGGTAGCGACAAGAAAATTATCCAGAAACATAATAATCAGCAGCAAAATCAACGGAGAGAAATCAATCCCTGCAATGTATGGCACATATTTTCTCACTCTGAATAACATCGGTTCAGAGAGTTGATTGATAATGCGTACGATCGGATTGTAGGGGTCAGGTGAGACCCATGACAACACAGCCCGCGCAATCACTACAATAGTGGCTGTCATAAAGATGATATGCAGCACCCCTGCCAGCGCCTGTAAAAAATAACCCAGAATAAACATTCAACTTAGCTCCTGCGAACGCTTGCTGGCAGCTTCAATACCTTGTCGAACCGCTGCCGGCAAACCCACTTCATACATCATATCAAGTGCTGCCTGGGTTGTGCCACCCGGACTGGTTACCTGATGACGCAACTCTTTGGCTGAGCGACCACTCTCCACCAGCATTTTCCCGGCCCCAAACACGGTCTGCGCCGCCAGCTTTGCAGCTACGTCACTATCCAAACCGAGTTTCTCACCTGTTGCCTGCATCACTTCAGCCATTAAAAACAGATAAGCCGGCCCACTGCCCGACACGGCAGTAACAGCATGCATCATCTGCTCCTTATCTACACGCAGAGATTCACCACAAGCATTTAAAACATATTCCGTGCGCAGCTTATGCAACTCGTCTGCATCACTGAACAGTACCGACATGCCAGCCCCCAACATCGCTGGTGTATTGGGCATCACCCGCACAACATTGCCATGCTCGCCTAACCAGCGCTGCAGAGAGGCTGTACTCACACCAGCAGCTATACTGATCACCGTCGCACCTGCCTTCAAATGTTCAGAGATCTCCTTCAAAGCATCCTGCATCTGGTGCGGCTTAACGGCCATGACAAGCACATCAGCAGCGCTTGCGGCAAGGCTATTTTGCTGCATGCAAGAGACACCATATTGACCGGCCAGATAATCACAGCGTGCCTTTTGAGGATCGGACACCGCAATACGGACGCCCTCATGATCAGCTCCACGAAGGCCCGCAATTATTGCTTCGGCCATATTTCCGCCGCCGATAAACGCTATATTCAGTTCTTGCATACTGCCTCACAAACTCTTTTATTTTGCATCATTCACTCTTTTTATACAACCTGACTTCAAACATCCTGATTACGCAGATCCCAACCACCAAACAAGGTTGAACCCAGACGTACCATCGTTGAACCCTGCCTGATGGCAGCTTCATAATCCCCGCTCATACCCATACACAACTCCAGCGATTCGATACCATGTCCATCCAACAGTCTCTCGCGCAAGCCTGAAAGCAGCTGAAATGCTTGCGCAGCATCACCACCTTTCGGAGCCATGCACATCAAACCAGCCAGTTGCAAACCATCAATCTGCATCAAAGCCGCAGCAAACTCCGGCACTGCTGCAGGCCTGATACCGTGCTGGCCCGGCACATCCGCGATATTCACCTGAATCAACACCGGCAAAACATCAGCTTGTTCTCCGGACCGTTCTTTCACATATCTGGCTACTACCTGTGCCGTGTCCAAGTTTTCACAGCTGTGCCACATAGACGCATGACGACCGACATATTTAGCTTTGTTTTTCTGCACAGGACCAATCATATGCCATGCACAATCCGGCCATCGCATAGCGCGATCACGCAGATTTTGTGCGCGTGATTCACCAAAATCTCTCTGCCCTGCATCTATCAGAATCTGCACAGCTTCATCCGGTGCATATTTACTCACAGCCAACAACTTCACATCTGCCTTATCAAGTTCACCAGTCAATACGCGCCAACGTGCAGTCAGTTCCAAGGCATCATCCCGCCGCATCCCACAAAATACGCTGATCCATAGCCCGACTCAAGGTATGTTCATCGAGATATTCCAGCTCACCGCCTTCCGGTACACCACGGGCAATACGAGACACTTTCACTTCAAAGCCCTGATAGCGATTGGCCAGATAATGCGCAGTCGCTTCACCATCCACCGTTGCACTGGTTGCCATAATCAACTCTGTAATACCACCGTGTCCCTGAATGCGCCTGTCCAGTGCCACCAAATTCAACTGATCCGGCCCCATACCATCAATCGGACTCAAACGTCCGTGCAAAACATGATAACTACCCCGGTAGCCCTGGCCGCGCTCCATCATCAGCACATCCACAGGCTGCTCCACCAGGCAAACGGTAGAAACATCACGGCGCAGATCACCACAGAACTGGCAGCGCCCCTGCTCTGAAAAACAGCCGCACACATCGCAAAAACCCACCTGCTCATGCAGACAGACCAATGCCTCAGCCAACTGGGTGGCATCCGACGCAGGACGTGAAAGCAAATTCAAACCCAGACGCATCGCTGTTTTTGGACCAACGCCGGGCAGAGATGACAACATCTCAATCACCCGCCCCAATGGAGCTGGCACACCCGGCAAATGCATCAAAGAGAGAAACCTGGTGGTAATGGCATGCCTGCCATCAAACCTTTCTGTTTATCTTTCTGCGTATCAGCAACTTTCTGAGATGCCTGATTTACAGCAGCAGCCATCAAATCTTCAATTAAGCCCTTGTCCTGCTCTTCCCATAATGAAGCATCAATATCCACTTTACGTACCATCTGATCGCCAGTCATCATCACCTTGACCATGCCGCCACCAGCTTCACCGTACACTTCCATTTTTGCCATTTCAGCCTGCATCTCTTTCATATCTTCCTGCATCTTCTTGGCTTGCTGCATCATTTTTCCAATATTCATCCCTTACTCCTGATTCATATCCATCGCGATCATAAGCTTGACCACAACAGGATTCACCACAAAGGCACGAAGACACAAAGAAACCTTATAGGTTTTGATCCCCTTAGTGCCTCTGTGGTAATAGTTATTCCATCTGATCTGCCACTCCGGCAGGCAACACCTTCACCAGCTTGGCATCCATTTCCCGCATCAG
>Ga0316202_10001126_pt1 | contig 22481 bp, 14 predicted proteins | sample 3monrhotite_MG_FD_204934 | JGI IMG/M metagenome (GOLD analysis project Ga0316202, IMG submission 204934) | Microbial mat bacterial communities from mineral coupon in-situ incubated in ocean water Damariscotta River, Maine, United States -... | ecosystem: Environmental > Aquatic > Marine >... | reverse complement strand
GCGACCCGGCCGCTCGCTACGCGATCCTCGAAGAACTCGTCGCATGGCGACACCGCTACCGTTGGGCCCTCGAACTCCGCCGCCAGGCGCTGAAGTCCCAGGCCGGCACCGAGCACCAGATCGAGTTCCCCCTCGGAACCTACCTCCTCCTGCGAGAGCACAAGGTGAGGATCCGCGGCGGGACGCGCGCCCCCCCGTCTCAGGCTGCCTGAGTCAACAGAGCGCTCCACACCCTCCACAAAGCTCTGTGCACAGAACCTCGGCCGCCTCCGGCGCCGAGGCTACCCGTGTTTCGGCCCGCTGGCTCAAAACGGCCGCCGGCGGCCGCAGGAGGCTCAGAATTGCCGATTCTCACGAGAGGCGGCTGGGCGCTTCCCCCACAACCGTAGGACGGATGTTCTTCGGGCCCGAACTTCGTCTTCCAGGCTACTCCGTCTTCTTCGTCATGGAGCTTCGAACTCGCCGCGTCCACATTGCTGGGATCCAGCGAGACCCAGACGGTCATTGGCTCCTCCAGGTCGCTCGGAACCTCCTCAATGACTTCGACGGCTTCCTGCGAGGGAAGACCCACCTGATCCTTGACCGGGACCCACTCTTCACCAAGGCCTTTAAAGACCTCCTGGGGCATGGTGGCGTTGAGGTCGTGACCCTTCCGGCGCGCAGCCCCAACCTGAACGCCTTCGCCGAGAGATTTGTGCGCTCGATCAAGGGAGAATGCCTGAGTCGGCTCGTGATCCTCGGTGAGGCTCACCTCCACCACGCGATCCGCGAATACATGGCGCATTATCACCAGGAGCGAAATCACCAGGGCCTCGAAAACGCCTTGATCGACCCCGGGCCGGAGATCGGCCGGCAGGAGGGCAGAATTCTCTGTCGGCCCCGCCTCGGCGGGCTCCTGCGCCACTACCTCCGGGAGGCTGCCTAGCAGACCAGACCACCTGTCTACGCTTCCGCACTCGGAGCTGTCCGAGGCGGACGCTATGCGTGGGTTTCGTTCGGGTGGGTCGAGTCCTCGGCTCAAAGTCCTCTCTCCTGTTTCCTCCGTGCGCCGAGTCTGTGAGCCAGAATCGCCAAATCCAGCCCGGCTGACTTCTGGAACACTACGGGTGATGCAAAGAGGGATAGTTCCTGGCTAGGCCTTCCTGCGTCGAGAGCAACTGCACACGCAACCGCTCATAAACGCTGCGGGCCCGGGCCTGGTCCTCCTCGGTCCCTGAGAACAACAGACAGTTGATCAACTGTATACTGGCCTGCACTGATACCTCAGAGTCAACTAACGACTCTAGTAACCGAATCGACCTTCGCAGGTCGCGCTTTCCCCCACGCCCCTCAGAGAGCATCCGAGCAAGTCGCAGCCGAGAGACTAGAGCACCCTGCTCCGAATACAGCTCCAGAGTTTCCCTGGCAGTAGGGTCGTTCCCGTCACTCATGCTCTCGTCAGGAACAGGGGCCAAGGTCCCAACGTCTCTTGCACAGCAGCCAGCTAGCCCTGCGACCAGCAGCAAGACGAGTAGTCCGAACAAGTTTCCTCTAGCGACCATAGCCCAAGCCCTCCAGCCTCGATCTCATTCTCTCTGTGAACGCGCGGATCCGGTCGGAGCGACCACGGAAGTTCCCGTCGGCATCCCTCAATGTTGATCTGAAAGTGGAGTAGTCCTCCGCAATTCCCCCAACTCGTGAACCCCTCTCGGCCTCTCTGACGGTCTTCCTGTCAATAATGCTGAGATTGTTGTGAAGATTGGCTGCCCACCACCTCGCCTGGGCTTCTTCGTCCACGCGCTCGTCCTCCCCTTGCATATCGCCTCTAGTTTCATTGTAAGCATGGCACGCCTCATGGAACTGAGTCAGGAAGGCACTTTTCCCAGCCCCATACCACCAGTCTGCGGCGTTGCCACCAGAGGCAAGTTGCGCGTCTTGTCTGTATGCGGCGGTGTTGACCACAAGACTATTCCCGTCCCAGCGTCCCTGAGTCAGGGCGAATCCGCCGTCAGCGAGACGCTTCTTCACTCGCTCGTTGACAAACTGCATAGCGGGGATTTCCGACCGCAGCCGTTGGAGGCGAAGCTGCAGGCCGGAATTGTCACTATACCCGTCACTGGCAAGTTTGTGCTGGGCAGCAACAGTATCCTTGAGGATTCGTTGCCGGAGGTAGGTCTCCACTCCTCTCCGCTCAGCGTCGCTTGACCAGTCCATGACCTCGGACCTCTCTCTACCGCCCAGGTCTGCATTCGCTGAAGCTCGCCACCTCACGTCAGGAAGGGGAATCGGAGCCGTGCGAATTGCGTTGTCTGCCAGCACGCTAGAGAGTCCGCTCGGGAGATAGGACTGCTTCCCACTGGGGTCCTGCCCAGAGACTGGTCCATTCCCAACGAGCGTGTGCTGGGACCCAACGTTGCCAGCGTCCCACACGGGATCTCGCTGCAAGAACCTCCCTGTCTCTGGGTCGTAGAGGCGGTTCCTGTAGTAGTAGAGCCCTGAGCCCTCCTCAAAGTCCGTCGTCGCGGGAGAGCACTTGGTGGACTCAGAGCCGCAAGCGCAAGCTGCAGGCCCAATGCGGGCGACCTAAATCGGCTTACAAGTCCAGTCGGGTCAACGAATCTGCGCTACCCCCGGTCGGATGAGGCGCGAGGTTCGTCATCGGTCGGATGCGGCCCGAGGTTCGTCATCGGTCTAAAATGAGGCGCGAGGTTCGTCATCGGTCGGAGGAGGCCCGAGGTTCGTCATCGGTCTAAACCCATGGGCCGACCGGAAGGGGTCGGCGAGGAGGGGGTCTCCCGGCGGGTAGCGGTAGGGGTCTGGATCCGAAAAGGGGTCGGTAAAGGGATGCTCGAATGGGTCCCTTTGAGAGGTGTCAATCATGCCAATCATGACGTTGCTCATAGCCAGGCGCCTTCCTTCTATGGGTTGAAAGACGCTTGGGCAGTCCTCCGACTGGACGTCGCCGTCTGCCCTTTGGTAGAGGCTGACGCAGAACCGCCCCGTGTTGGTGCGGATCAGGGCCTGCGCTTCCTCTCGGCTCAGCCCGCTGACGTCGAACACGTTCTGATGACAAGAACGGCAAAAGCGCACGCGTTCCTGTTCCGTAGCCTGGGTTGGAATCTCACAGGGGCTGGCGATGCGCGCCTGAGCGAGCGAACGCTCCGTGCGAGTCCGGATCGGGTCTTCGAACCCTAGGATCAGGGGAACCAGTTCGTCTCGGATCGCAGCGAGCTCGTGGCCTACGGGTCCGATTCCTCTTCCCTTTAGGAAAAGCGTCACGAGGCTCTCCGCCACTTCGTGGGCGTAGGGTTCGCGGCGTCCTCGAGAGACCTGGTCCAGCGTGGCGAGGCACGTGATCGATTGGAGGTAGCAGTACTGCCACCAGTCCAGGAATGCCTTCGAGCTCCGCTGGTGCAGAACCCGAAGCGCGACATTGAGGGCGCTGGCCGCGAGGTAGAACTCGGCCGAGTTGAACCCCGCCCTCGGGTCACAGAGGACGATGTGGGAATCCTGGAGCTCAGCTACTGCTGTTGGCTCTGCCGCTTTGCCTGCAAGGAGAAGGGGCTGCAGGCGATCCGCGAAGCGGAGGCCTATAGCGACGTGAGCTCCTAACACCTCGTCGTCGCTTGGGCCTGGAAAGTCTGGCGGGGCGGTCACGTTCCCAGCCTGGTAGCCGTCGGGCCGGTTCCGAAGCTGGCCGAGGTGGAAGAGCGCGAAGCCCAGGAGCGCACGGCTGGCGATCTCCCAGCCAGCATTCGCGAGGGACTCTCCCCAGCGAGAGACGTAGTCGCTGAGGTCCGCCATGAGGTATGGGGAAGGGGACTCCATCAGTTGTTGCGGGCAGGTAGGATCGAGCCCCTTCGACCCCGAAGGCTTCTTTACTCCGACCGCCAGAATCGCGGCGGGATAGCCCAGGAATGCGGCGAAGCCGACCTGAGTCGAGTCGATCTCGCCAGAGCGAGCTCGACCCCTTAGCCAGGCGGCTTCGTCCTCCAGCGCGCGAGTCTCGAAGTAGCGCTGCTTGAGGGCGCGAAGCTTGTCTTCCATGCCACTCCCCACCACGGCGTCCAGGTGTTTCTGCTTTTCGAGTGTAAGTGCTGGGGAGGGGAGGAGAGGCGTAGCATCGCAGCCGGTAGTAGAGCCCAGACCCCTCCTCAAGAGCGTCGCTTGCTTCCGACGCGCTACCTCGGCCTGAGAACTATCGCTGCCGCTTCTTCTTGGCGGTCTTCTTGGCGGTCTTCTTGGCGGTCTTCTTGGCGGTCTTCTTGGCGGTCTTCTTGGCGGTCTTCTTGGCGGTCTTCTTGGCGGTCTTCTTGGCGGTCTTCTTGGCGGTCTTCTTGGCTGTATTGAGGAGCGCCTTGCATTCCCCTGTGACGTCGTAACCAGCCACGCCAAAGTGTGGGTGCCAGAGATTGATAGGCCCCCTCGCCTCCAAGAGGAACGGAGAATAGTCGATCGGTGCTCCCCCTAGGTGCGTGATCAGGCGCTCCTCGATCGACTCGGCGTCGAAGACGACGAGTGGTTCAAGGCCGAGAAGGTCTTCCACGGACGTGATCCGACGTTCCCCTTGGGGTCCACCTATGCGAAAAAAACCGTTCCCACGTCCACCGAATGACCCGACCTTCCAGTGGAGGAGAGGCTTCGCCAGCTGGGGATCAATCGGTGACTTCCCAAACTTCTTCCACCTTCCACTAGTTACAGCGCTCTCATGAACCATGGCTCGAAACGCGACTGGCCGAGCAACAACGTCTGACACGGCCGGTAGGTCAGCTGAGGAGAAGTCGAAAAAGGCGACGGAATCTTCCAGCAACTGCGCGAACCCGCGTCTGCCTCCGCCGAGCTCAATCGTGACGAGCGCTCCGATCGTGAATCTCTGCCTAGCCATTAGTTGCAACCGCCTGCCCGGATGGTCCTGGCCTACGGAGACTACTGCCAAACCTGCCTTGCCCGCCAGCATGCGGCTTCGTCGCTCCGTTCGACCCAGTGCCCCCTTCCGCACCTTGGCCGCGGTCTCGGCGTCAACACGCGACTTGGACCGTGACGACCTTCTGAGTCGTGTTCCTGAAGACTTGCTGGACCTTTTTGTAGCCCTGCTCCCCAGTCGACTCGTTGCGGGAGAGCACCCGCTGCCGCCACAAGGGCAGCAGCAGCTGCCGCTCCTCAGTGCAGACGAGGCTGCCCAAAGATCGCGTGGAGATCCACGTCGCTCTTGACCTGCTCCTGAACGTCACTCAAGAACGCGTCGTGCCGGGTCTTCAGGTCCCGCGTCCGACGAGTTCGAGCTGCTCGCGAAGGCGATCGCCGATCTCGGTCCCGGGCGCGCCGTAGACGAACTCCGGATCCGCGAGAATCGGATTGGCGCTTTCCCCACAACCGTAGGACGGATGGTCTTACCCGCGCGCGCCCAGTCCCCACGGCGCTGTCGACCTCGCTCGCGCTGAATAGGACGAATGCTCCTCGCGCAGACCGAATGGACGCTTCTCGCGCTCCAGACCGAATCCACGGCCAGGGGCGCAGGCGTTCAGGACTGCGGATAGGGAGCCGCCCCCGCCGATCAGAACCATGGCGGGAGAGGAGGACCTAAGTGAACACCAACGACAAGCGAAGAACTGACTCCATAGGCTCTAAGACGCAGCGCTTCTTGCGCGACTCTTGGAAGCGGTTCTGCGAGGAGGCTAGGCTCGACCCCGAAGACGGCTTCAGCGACAGCTGGTGAGCGCGTGAGCCTCGTCGAGCGCAGCAGCAGCAGCTGCCGCTACTCAGTGCCGACGAGGCTGCTAAAGATCGCGTGCAGGTCCACGTCGCTCTTGACCTGCTCTTGGACGTCGCTGAGGAAGGCGTCATGCCGCGTCTTGAGGTCACGCATTAGCGCGCTGAGGTGCGCCGTCCCCGACTCCCGCTCGCGGGCGTCGACGAGCTCGAGCTGCTCGCGGAGGCGATCGCCGATCTCGGTGCCCGGCGCGCCATAGACGAACTCGGGGTCCAGGAGGCGCAGGACCGAGGTCCGCTCGTAGCCGAGCTCGTTGGCGAGGCGGTCGAGGATCTCGAGGGCGACCCGGAGGTTGCCCTCGAGGAGGTCACGGGTCTGCTGCTTGGCGGCGGCGCTCGAGCCAGGCATGAAGCTGCCCTTCTCGAGGTTCTCCAGCATGTCCTGCGACCACACTCGCTTCTCTTGGATCAGGAGGGCCTGCTCGAGGAGAGTGCAGCGGGCTTCGAGTTCGCGAATGTGCTGGGCGTCGCTCATACCCAAATCCTAGCGCGCCGGTGGCTCCCAGAGCAGGGGGAATCTCGGCTGGCGTAAAGACGACCCGCTGGGAGCAGGTTCGGGTCAGAATCAGGCGGAGGCGAATCGCGTGCACCAAGGCCGCTACTGGCACCCCATTCCCGACAGCCCTGGGCAGATCCAGTGCGACCTCTGCCCCCGCTACTGCAAGCCACGGCCAGGCCAGCGCGGGCTCTGCTACGTCCGCCAAAACGTCGCGGGCGAAATGAAGCTCACGACCTACGGACGCAGCTCAGGGTTCTGCGTCGACCCCATAGAGAAGAAGCCCCTCAACCACTTCTATCCAGGCTCGAGCGTGCTCAGCTTCGGAACCGCAGGCTGCAACCTGAGCTGCTCCTTCTGCCAGAACTGGTCGATCAGCAAGGCCCGCGACATGGACACCCTCGCGGACCAAGCCAACCCGGAGGCGATCGCCGAGCGAGCCCTCGAGCTGGGCTGCCGGAGCGTGGCCTTCACCTACAACGACCCCGTGATCTTCCTGGAATACGCCCTCGACGTCGCCGCAGCCTGCCGCGCGCGCGGGATCGCGACGGTCGCGGTCACGGCCGGCTACGTGACCGACGAGGCCCGCCCCGAGTTCTTCTCAGGCATGGACGCAGCCAACGTAGACCTCAAGGCCTTCACCGAGGAGTTCTACGCCAAGCACTGCGCGGCCGAGCTGGCCCCCGTCAAGGAGACGCTCCGCTACCTCGTCCACGAGACCGAGGTCTGGGTCGAGATCACGGTCCTCCTGATCCCCGACGAGAACGACTCCGACGCTGAGCTCACGGCCCTCAGCCAGTGGGTCTGCGAGGCCCTCGGCCCCTCGGTCCCGCTCCACTTCAGCGCCTTTCACCCCGACTTCCGGATGCGCGACAAGGAGCGGACCCCGGCAGCGACGCTGACCCGCGCCCGCCAGATCGCCAAGAGCGCAGGCCTCCACCACGTCTACACCGGCAACGTTCACGACCCCACCGGCAGCAGCAGCTACTGCGCCAACTGCGATCAACTCGTGATCGAGCGCGACTGGTATCAGCTCGGGGCCTATCGCCTGAGGGGCGCTGCCTGCGCGGGCTGCGGCGCGCCCTTCCCTGGGCGCCTCGCCGAGGCCCCGGGCACTTGGGGGCGCCGACGGCTCCCTGTTCGGATCTAGGCCTTCGGATCCAGGCGAGAGCCTGAGGCCAGCCCTGGGCCTCGGGCCCTGAATCCATAACGCCGAGCGGCCGCTGAGCTTGATACATTCAGGGCCCATCTCCTGGAGGAGATCACATGCCCAGAGCGATCTGGTTCCCGGTCCTCCTCGCGACTCTCCTGCTCGCGACTCCGGCTCAGGCCACGGCCGTCAAGAAGCTCAGCGACGCGGAGCTCGTTCGCGACGCCAAGCTCATAGCCCGCGCCGAGTGCCTCTCGGTCTCGACCGAGTGGTGCCGCCAGCGGAAGCGGATCCTGACCCGGATTCGCTTCACGGTCACGGCGACCCTCAAGGGCAGCGAGCGGACCTCCCTCGAGGTCCTCCTCCCCGGTGGTCAACGCGACGGCCTGAGCTACGTCGTCCACGGCATGCCCGAGTTTCGCCCCGGGGAAGAGGTCATCCTCTTCCTGACCGGCGCCCACAAGAAGAGCGGGATCTGCGTCCCTGTCGGCTTGGGACAAGGCCTCTATCGAATCAAGCGCGAGAACGGCAAGAAGGCCCTCGCGGTGCGCGACACCCGGAGCCTGCTCCTGGTCGAGTCGGGCAAGAGCCCCAGCAAGGGGCGCCTCGAGCGCCTCGACCTCGACGACCTCCTGGCCACGGTCAAGAGCGAGGTCGCGCGCCAAGCCAAGGCCAAGAAGGGTGACAAGTGAGCCGGGCTCGCCTCAGCCGCCGCCTGGTTCACTTCGGCGCCTCCCTGGGCTGCCTGGTGGCGGCCTGCGTCCTGGCCGGCTTCGTCCAGATCCGCTTCAACCCAGGCTCGGACGGGTTCAAGTGGCCGACCACGACCGTCCGCTTCGTGATCCAGAAGAACGGCTCCGACGACGTCCTCGACAAGAGCGACGAGTCCGCCCTCCGGCTCGCCTTCAGGAGCTGGGAGCAAGTCCCCGACAGCTTCGTCCGCTTCAGCGAAGACACCTTCGCCGACGCCAGCCGGACCGACTACACGGCCAACGACATTCACCTCGTGATGTGGGACGAGGACAGCTCGAGCGGGCTCTTCCCAGCGGGCTCGAATGTGATCGCCCTGACGCCGATCCTGGCCTCGACCGTGGACGGGACGATCCTAGACGCGGACATCGTGTTCAACGGTGAGCTGCGCTTCACGACCGATCCCGGCCAGCAGGCCAGCCGCTTCGACGTCCAGGCCGTGGCCACCCACGAGGTCGGCCACTTCATTGGCTTCGACCACTCGGGCGGGACCTTCTCGACCATGTTCTCGTCGATCCCCTCGGGCTCGACCTACTGCCGCTCCCTCGAGCGCGACGACGCGGCCGGAGCCGCGATGCTCTACGGGACCGGCTCTACGACCCGGTCCACGATCTCGGGCACGATCACCCTCGTGGGCGGCGGCAACGTGGCCTACGCCCAAGTCGTCGCGATCCACCAGCTCTCGGGCGCGGTGGGAGGGCAAGCCCTGAGCGACAACCAGGGGAACTACACCATGGCCGGGCTCCTGCCTGGGACCTACGACCTCTACGCTGAGCCAGTCAACGGCCCCTTCGGCCTCGCGGACACCATCGGGTTCAAGAACGAGACCAGCTCGTCCTTTCCCACGACCTTCAACGTCGGGAACCCAGTCACGGTCAGCGCGGGACAAACCCTGGCGGCTAGCTGGGCGGTGGCGAACAAGGCTCCTGCTCTGAACGTGAACGCCACCGCTGGCGGAACCGTCAGCACCGGCGATATCGCTGCCCTAGCCCTCGTCGGGACCGGCCTCGATCAGATCACGAGCGTCTCGATCAGCGGAACCGGCGTCTTGGTGACGGGGCTCTCGAGCCAGAGCGCGACGGGGCTGATCGTCTCTATCGCCGCCAACGCCGGGACCTCGACGGGGATCCGCAGCCTGACCCTCAACACGGCCTCCGGCGAACAAGCCGTCGTGACGGCGGCCGTCGACGTGATCGCGCCCTTCCCGGTCGTGTCCTCGGTCAGCCCGCTAGAGCTCCAAGCCCAAGGCGGTCAGACCTTGACCGTCACGGGCCTCCGCTTCGTGGACGGCAGCCAGGTCGTCGTGGGCGGACAGCTCGCGACGGGGATCTTCGTGGCCAGCGACGGCAACTCGCTGACCTGCGTCGCGCCTCCCTCGCCCGGGACGACCGCCGGCCAAGACGTGGTCGTGATTCGACCGGACGGTCGTGAGGCTCGCCTCCGAGACGTCGTGTTCTACGAGGAGGCGCCCGTCCCGACCTCGGTCGATCCCGCGCTAGGTCCGGCGGCGGGTGGCACCCTCCACGCCGTCAAGGGCGGCGGCTTCACCTCTCCGCTCCAGGTCTTCTTCGGCGGGGTCGAGGCGGAGGTCCTGAGCGTCACCAGCGACACGATCCAGATCCGCCTCCCCCAGAACTCGACCACGGGGGCCGTCGACGTGACCGTGACCGCGAGCGGCAAGACGGGCCTCCTCCAAAACGGCTTGACCTACGTGGACGGGGCAGCCCCCGTGATCGACTCCCTCAGCCCTGACCGCGGCGGGACCGCGGGCGGGACGGGCGTCAGCATCCGCGGGAGCGGCTTCGCCAGCAACGCGGAGGTCCGCTTCGGCGGGACCCTGGGCGCGGTGAGCGCGATCAGCGACACCGAGATCGTGGTCAACACACCCTCCCACGCCGCAGGTCAAGTCGAGGTCCGAGTCACCAACCCCAGCACCAGCCTCAGCAGCGTCTCGCAGACGCCCTTCACCTACGACGACACGCCTCCTCCCGCTAGCGGGGGCGGCTCGGACGACTGTCGGATCGGGGCCGGGGAGCCTGGCTCGACTGGGCTCTCGCTCTTGCTCCTGCTCGGGTTCCTGGTTTGGGCGCGAACCCGGCGCCTGGGCGCTTAGGAAGGGCCGTTAGTTCGCCGTGAGCGAGGGCACGATCCTCTCAGATCGCTACCGAGTCCTGCGCAAGCTCGGCGAGGGTGGCATGGCCGAGGTCCTCCTCGTGGAGGACGCCTTGGAGGGCCGCGAGGTCGCGCTCAAGCTCCTCAAGCCGGGCGAGGCCGCGAGCCGCGACTACTTCATGCACGAGTTCCGGCTCCTGAGCCGGCTCCCGCACTCGAACCTGGTCGAGGTCTACGACTTCGGGACGGCGACCTACGCCGGCGGCTCGACCATGGGCGTCGTCGCGTCGGAGCCGTCCGGCGACGACGAGGGAAGCAACCCAGACCTTCGCTGCTACTACACCTGCGAGTATCTCCGGGGCCAGGACCTCTTCGAGGCCACGGCCTCCCTCGACTTCGAGGGGCTCTACTCGGTCGTGCACCAGGTCCTCGAGGCCCTGTCCTTCATTCACGACCGCGGCCTGGTCCACTACGACGTCAAGCCCGAGAACCTCAACGTGCTCACGATCCCCGCCGAGCGCCCGGGACAGCGCGAGCAGCACCTAGTCAAGCTCGTCGACTTTGGACTTACGGGGACGGCCACGACCCAGCGCGGCGCCAAGATCAAGGGCACGGTCCACTACGTGGCGCCCGAGGTCGCCAAGTCCCTCCCCTCCGACCGGCGCGCCGACCTCTACTCGCTGGGGATCACGCTCTACTACTGCGCCACGCGCAAGCTCCCCTACGACGGCGGGAGCGCGTTCTCGATCATTCGCAAGCACATCGAGCGGATCCCCGTCCCCCCGACGGAGCTCCGGGCCGACGTCCCCGAGGCCTGGGCGGGCTTCATTCTCCGCCTGATCGAGAAGGAGCCCAAGGACCGCTACGCCTCGGCGCCGGAGGCGCTGGCCGACCTCAGCCGCCGCCTCGGGAAGCCCTACCAGGCTCAGACCTCGGGCCGCGGCGGCCCGCTCTCGCCGGCCCTGGTCGGCCGCACGGAGGAGCTGAACCAGATCGTCGACCTCCTCCCCCGCGACAACCTGGCCGAGAGCCGGGTCGTGTGGATCGAGGGCGAGGAGGGGATCGGCAAGACCCGACTCGTGCGCGAACTCAAGGTCCGCGCCCAGCTGGCGGGGGTCCCCTTCTTGCACGCCTCGTGCGTGCGCGAGGGCGAACAGCCCTTCGTTCGGATCATTCGTCACGCGCAGACTTTGCCCGTCGGGCGCGACCTGGCGGACGAGTTCGCCCCGGCCCTCGAGACCCTGTTCCCGGGCGTCTTGGAGCGCTCGGCCGAGCCCTTCCCGATCCGCGACGTGGAGGGGCTCCGGGCCGTGATCGATCAGGCGGTCGAGTTCCTGATCCGCCTCGCTCAGGCTCAACCCTTCACCCTCGTGCTGGAGGACGTGCGCCGGGCCAACGAGGTCACGGTCTCGGTCCTGGCGATGTTCCTCCGGGCCATGATCGGCGAGCAGGCGCGCGGCGGAGACCTCCCCTGCTTGGTGATCCTGACCGACCGCCTGGGCCAGGTCAGCGCCGAGACCACGGCCCTGACCGAGGGGATCCCAGAGGAGTTCCAGGCCGAGATCTCGGAGGACCTGAGCGAGGTCCGCGTGCTGCTGAGCGCCGCGCGGCTCCTGGTCTCGGTCCCCCTCTTCCGCCTGAGCAAGCTCGGCACGGCCGAGCTGGTCGGCTCCATGCTGGGCCTCAGCGACCCTCCTCCGCGCCTGGCGGCCAAGATCCACTCCGCAGCCGGCGGGAACCCCCTCTTCGTCGAGGAGGTGGTTCGGAGCCTCATGGACGACGGCCTCTTGGCGCTGCGTCAGGCTGAGCTCTCGGACGAGGACCTAGACAAGATCGAGCCCCCTCGCTCGCTGGCGGAGCTCTTTGGCCAGCGCTTGGGCCGCTTGGACGAGAGCGCCCGCGGCGTCTTGGTCGCCTTGGCCGTGTTGGCTGCCCCTTCGACCCTGCGCTTGATCGCGGGCGCCGCGGGGCTGGATCCCGACGAGACCCTCGACGGCCTGGACACCCTGATCGCCCAGCAAATGGTCCTCAGGACTGACGACGAAGGGCGCGGGCCGCCGAGCTACTCGCTCTCGCACGCCCAGGTCCAGCGAACCGTGATCGGCTCCTTGAACCGGACCCAACAAGACCAGGCTCACCGCGCGGCCCTGAGCGCCCTCGAGACGCTCTATCAGGGAGCCGAACGAGAGGACGTCCTCGGGCGACTCGCTCGCCACGCCCACGAGAGCGGCGAGTCGACCCAGGCCCTCGAATACGCGACTCGCGCTGGGATTCAGGCCCAGCTCCGCGGTAACCCCCAGGCGGCCATCGACCTCCTGGACCGGGCTCTGGAGATGTTGCGTTGGAACGACGTGCTCGAGGACCCCGCCGAGCGTCAGGCCCAAGAGGTCATTGTCCTGACACGACTCAGCGAGGTCCTGGCGACGGTCGGTCGCTACGCCGACGCGACCCGGGCCCTCGAGGAGCTCCTGGGCGTGCCAGCGGAGGCGCTAGGCGAGGCAGCGGTCTGGGGGCGCCGGCGCTTGGGCGACCTCGCGCTTCGCCAGGGGAAGGTCGCCGAGGCGCGCCGCTGGCTGCAGGAGGCCCTGGAGGGGAGCGGCCAGAGCACCGCCCTGCGCGGCGAGAGGGCGCGAGTCCTCGAGGTCATGAGCCGAATCTCGCTCTGGCGCGGTGACTACCTCAAGGTGATCTCGCTGGCCGGGGAAGCCGTCGAGCTCTTCCGCGCCCTGGGCCGCGAGCAGGACACGCTCTGGGCGCTCAACATTCTCTGCACGACCGAGTATTACCGCGGCGAGCTGCGGCGCTCGGCGGAGCACCTCCGAGGGTGCCTGCGCCTGGTCCGAGGCGATCGCCCCGACCTCCGAGCGCCGCTCCTCCGGATCGGGTTGAGCGAGCCGCTCTTGGGCGAGCTGGAGGGGCGCCTGGAGCGCTTCGCCAGCGACCCCGCCGCCCAGCCCTTGGTTCGCCCAGCCGGAGACGCCTTCGGGCTCGTGATCTCCTACTCGGTCCTCTCGACCTTCATTGACCTGGAGTGTCACTTGGGGACGGCGGTCCCCTTCTATTCAGCGTCCATTGAGGCCTATCGCCGGCGCGGCGACGCTCACCGGACCGCCCTCGCCCACAACAACCTCGGCGTCTGCCTGCGCCACCTGGGGCAGCTCAGCCAAGCTCGCGAGGAGCTGGAGTCAGCCCTCGCGATCCACGAGACCAGCCAGGACCGCCAGGGCGGAGCGGTCACGCTCATGAACCTCGGGATGCTCCTCTTGACCCTAGGGGACGGGAGGGGAGCCAAGGAGCGGGCCTCGCGCGCCCTCGCCATTGCGCGCGACATTGGGATCGTGTGGCTGACGGGCCACTGCCACCGCGTCCTCGGGCGAGTCCAGGCTCAGGGCGGCAACCTCCGTGAGGCCGACCGCGAGCTCTCGCGCGCGGCCGGCGTGTTCCGCATGGTCGGAAACCAGCGCTCCCTCGCAGACCTGCTCTTGGACCGGGCCGAGGTCGCCTTGGCCGCGGGCCAGGTGGACCAGGCCCGGACGCACCTCGAGCGAGCCTCGCAGACGCACCCAGGCGAGGCCCCCTCGGACCACCGCTGTCGCGTCGCGCTGGCGACGGGAGGTCTGGCTTTGGCGGGTCGCGACCCGAGCCGCGCCGTGGAGGCCATGGAGCGCGCTCTCGGCTACGCAGAGCGGAGCGGCGTCGCCGAGCTTCGGCTGACCGCCCACCGCAGCTTGGGTCGAGCCAACGCCGAGTTGGGCGCCCTTCGCCTCGCGCAGCAGCAGCTGGATCGGGCCGAGGTCCTCGTCGACTCCTTGAGCGTGGGGCTGGGCGGCCGGGCCAAGCGGGCTTTCGATCAGACCCTCGAAGCTCGGCAGGCTCGTGACACGGCTCGTCTTGTGAGCGAGCGCTCGCTGGATCTCTAGGAGTCGGCTCGGGAGACGTGCCCTTCGGCCGTCGCAGAGCGGTCATGTTGGCGAGTCGGACCCTGGGAGGAAGGGAAGCTCCGCCCAGGGAGCGGGCCGAGGAGGCTGATCCCTTCGTCTCCCCCGTGCCTGTGCCCGCCACCGGTGTCTCAGGAAGGGTCCCCTCGAGGCTCCCTTTGGCGGGGTGTCGGGAAGGGGGAGCTTTCTTTGGCAAGACGCCGCTGCAATTCGAGTTATGCTGATGGCCGAAGCCTCAGAGGGGACCCAGAAATCGCCTATGACCCCGGCCCGCGTCTTGCTCGCGCTCTCCTTTACTTTGATCCTCGGGATGGGATCGGGCGGCCCTTTGCATGCCCAATCCGCCGGGCCCCAGGAGATCGAAGAGTGGTGGGAGGACTTGGTCCTCGAGGGCGGCGACGAGAGTAAGCGCGCGGCCTTCGAGCTCTTCTATCGCCAGATCGAGCCTGAGCGCCTGCTGGCGGTCATGGCCGGCAAGAACAAGAAGGCGCGGCTCGGGATCTTGGCCGCCCTCAAAATGGCGGGGCGGACCCACCCCAAGGCAGCCTTTCGTCTCGCGGAGACAGCGCTCGGAGATCCGGACCCCGAGGTCCACACCATGGCGGTCCGCGCGATCGGGCTCTTGGAGACGGCTTACACCTACGACGAGATCGGGCGCGAGCTCTTTCGTCTTCGCGACGCTCGGGCCGAGTCCCGCGAGGGCAAGACGGCCCTAGGGCTCGTGGACGCCATGGGTCGCCTGCGCCGGCAAATGCGCGCGACTGGAGTCTTGGTGGGCGCCCTCAGCCACCGCATGTCGCCGACCCTCGAGCAGAAGATTCGCCAGGTCCTCGAGGTCCTGACCGCGCACACCTTCACGACGCCTGGCCGCTGGCGGGCCTGGTGGGAGGAGGTCCTCAAGCGGGACCTCGAGCCGAGCGAGTGGCGCGTAGAAGTCGTCCAGCGACGAGCCGAGGCGGTGCGGGAGGTCCGCGACGTGGCCCTCGACTACTACTCGCGAACCCTGACTGCGCTCCAGGACAAGCCGCAAGCGCTCCTCAAGGAGCTGGCTCGAGGGCTCAACGAAGAGCGAATCCCCGGGCTGCCGAAGCGCGCCATCGTCGAGCTCGGCAAGCTCGGTCGGCTCCGCGAGGGCGCGAGCCCCGAGCAGCAAGAGGTTCGGAACGAGGCCGTCCGGATCCTGGTCACGCGTCTCCGGCAGGCTGGTGGCGCAGAGTTCGACCCGCTCAAGGCGGACCTCCTCCGCTCTCTGGGGCGGACCGGCGACAAGGCCCTCCTCGAGGACCTGAGCCGCTTCCTCAATCACGACAGCCCCAAAATGCGGATCGCCGCCGTCGGAGCTCTGGCGGATCTCCGCTCGCCGGAGTCGATCAAGGACCTCTTGGGACAGATCGGTGCGGAGCAAGACGACGAGCTGGTGTTGGCGGCGATCGACGCCCTGGGCCAGATCGGCGTGGACGCTCAGATCCGACCGGGCCCGCCTCCTTTCCGTGTCTCGAATCGCCTGACGGAGTTCTGCGAGGGAGTGCTGGCAGCCAACGGGGAAGCCGGGCCGGCTGCTCCGGGGCACCTCGCGGCGGCTGCCTGGTCGCTGGGCGCCCTCGAGCGGAGCGAGCCTCCCAGCGCCAAGGAGGTCGATCTCTTGGGTCGCCTGGCGGCTTACAAGGACCCCAACGTCCGCTTCAAGGCGGTCGGCGCCTTGGGCGCGCTGCCCACCGAGGGCGCCTTCCTGCTCCTCGAGGCGCGGATCCAGGCCGAGCCTGTGGTCCACGTCCGCAAGGCGATCCTGAACGCCATCGGGCGCCAGGCTCTCAACGACGTCAAGGTCACCGAGCGGGCCGTGGCGCAGCTCGTTCCCTTCCTCTTCGAAGCTCGTGAAGAGCTGAGCGCTCTCCGCCAGGCCGCGAGTGATCGCTTGATCCAGATCGCCCAGGCCGACGCGGGCTTGGTCGGGCTGAGCGCGATCGTCGAGGGGATCGAGACGGACCGCGACTCCAAGACCGCCAGCCAGGCCAGCCTGCCCTTCCTGAGCCTCCTCCCGGGGCGCGAGGGAGCCAAGCTGCTCCAGGGTGAGGCTCGCGAGCGTTACCTCCAGCTCCTGACCAAGCGCGCCCTCGCCCACCTCGAGGCGGACCCCCAGCGTGCGCTCCTGCAGCTAGACGAAGTCCTCACGGGACGCGGCTGGCTGATCGTGAGCAAGGTCAGCAAGGAGTCCTTCCCGGTCTTCTTCGGCCAGGGGCGCGCGCTCCTAGGCGTCGACCCCAAGCGCCCCAAGAAGGCCTTCGAGGTGGCAGAGGCCTGCCTGAAGTTCCAAGCGACTCAGGAGACCTGGACCCTAGCGCTGGACGCTGTCGAGGCTCTGCCCAAGGCCGAGGCGGCGGCGGCGGGCGAACTCCTGGATCGCTTGGCGGCCGCTGTCGAGCAGGCCCCGGACTCCGTTAAGGAGCGCTACGCGCGCATCAAGACGGAGCTGGATCCAAACAAGACCAAGGAACCTGAAACCTCAGACCCCAAGTCGCCGGACCCCACGCCTGCTCAACCCGACGCCAAGCCGCCGGCGGAGCGGCCGAGCGACGCCGCGGTCCCGGAGGAGAAGACCCCGTGAGGCGGAGGATCTTGGCGGCGTCCTTTTGGGACTTGATCGACGCGTTCTTCTCGGCTCAGCGCGAATACGACGAGACGCACTACCTCTATGAGCTGCGGGTCCTGACCCACGCCGAGGAGCAAGGCGTCGACCGCGAGTGGCTGCGTCTCGAGGCGGCCGAGGTCAGCAAGCTCCTCGACTTCACCAAGCTCGGCGGTCTGCGCAACGGCGCCCTCTATCGGACCAAGGAGATCAGTCACTCCCTGTTCCGCTCGCGGGGCACGACCCACCGCTTCGACCGCTACATAAGCGAGGTCTTCCACGACCTCTCGATCCTGCGCGAGGAGCAATACAAGGTCTCGACCTTCGCCGAGGAGTATCGGCGCGCCAACGACCTAGCTCGCTACGAGAGCATTCTGGACGAGGTCCACGAGGACTTCCCGCGCCGCGTGCACGGGATCCGGACCCTCTTCGCCAAGGCTCAGGCCGAGCTAGAGGGGATCCTGCGCGCCAACCACCGCGACCCCCTCTACCTGCGCTCGCTCTACCTCTTCGGCGAGGAGACCTTCCGCAACATTGACGCCTACCCCCAAGGTCGCCTCAGCCACTGCTGGCAGGTGTTCCCCCAGGGGCCGGCCGAGGCTTCGCTCCTCGCGGCGCGGAGCTTCGCCCAAGGCGGGTTCAAGGAGCAGGCGCTCCACGTCCTCGGCGACGCGATTAAGGAGGCCGAGCGCGAGCCCCCCTACGGCATGGGCGACAAGGACAAGCTCGTCGAGCTGCACGCGGACGCCCTAGCTCTCAAGCGCATGATCGAAGCCAAGACCTCGGTCGAGCTGACCAAGCTCAAGCTCGTCGAGGAGCTGCCTCGCCGCGGGAACGACGCCGCCCCGGACATTGGGGACGACCTGAGGGACGACGACGTCGTCCCTCATGCCCATGAGGACCTCAGCGACGAGTTGACCTCCTGGGTCGGGAGCCCGCTGACCTGAGCTGAGGCTCGGCTCTTCCCCTCTCCGTCTCTCCTCCCCATGACCGGGTTGTGGGCAGGCCCCTCTCGAGTCGCAAGGGTCGCTAAGGGCCGCCAAGGCCTGGCGGGTCGAAGACGCAGGGGATTGGAGCTTTGCTCGGTGGGGGCGAGTCGATTCAGGTGTCGCGGGAGCCAGGCTGGCATTTAGCAGAGCTAAAGATTAGGGCTTCAAGCATGAAGCGGTCGGTGCGCCTAAGGCGCTGGGGTCTTGGGGCTTAGGCCCTCGCTGGGATTCCCTCGTTGCTGGTGAATCGCCCCTTGGCGTCCACTTGACGCGTGCCGCACACAGCCCCTGAACCCGCTCTCTCCTCGCCCTCCCCCGTCACAGCTTCGGCTGCCTTGGCGGCTGGAGGAGTGGACCTGGCTCCCTCGAATCGGGTCGGACTGCTCCACTTCGGGCTGACGCTGGGGCTCAGCGCGGGCGGGCTCGCGGCGCCGCACGCTGGGGGGTGGGCGTCGTGGGGACTCGGGCAGGTCCTCTTGGCCCTGGCCGGGCTGCGCTGGTTCCTGGTCTTGCACGAGGCGGGGCACCGGACGCTCTTTCGGACTCGATCCTGGAACCGCGGAGCGGCGCTCTTGGCTGGGACTTGGAGCTGGATCCCGGCTGCCGCTTGGCGAAAAGTCCATGCGGGACACCACCGCTGGGCTGGCTGGGAGGACCGCGACCCGACGCGGGCGGGGCTGGCCCGCGCTGCCCCCCGAGGGGTTCTGGCTGGAGTCTTGGCCCTGGCTTGGCGCGCCCAGCTGCCGCTGATCGCGCTCCTCTATCGGCGCGCGTTTTGGCGTGGCCTCGAGGGGCGAGCCAGGCTCGAGGCGCTCGCTCAGCTCGCGCTCTGGGCGGCGCTCGTCGCTCTCTGGGGCCCGACCTGGTGCGTCCTAAACCTCGCTCCGGGTGTAGCCCTGGGGCTCGTCCTTCAAGAGTGGTTGATCCTGAGCCAGCACACTCACCTCCCTCAGGCTCGGGCCGGGAGCGAGCGAGTGCGGCCCTTCTCGGCGGCTGACCAGGGGCGCTTCACGCGCAGCCTGAAGGTCCCGGTCTGGCTCTCTTGGCTCCTTCTGGGCGCCGAGGCTCACAGCCTGCACCACCGCTTCCCTCAGATCCCTGGCTATCGGCTGAGCCGGGTCGCAGCCAGGGCGGAGCACGAGCCCTCCTGGGGCGACTGGCTGGTCTCTGCCCGCCGGCACTCGGGCCAGCGCTACCTCTTCAGCACGCACGAGGACTGTCCCGAGTGCACTTCACCGCCCCCTTCGAGGAGAACCTCATGACGCACGCCGCACTTTCCCTCGGGTCGCCCACTGAGACCCGCAACCCAGGAGCTCTCACCGCCCAGCACCCGCTCGGCGGCGTGCTCGAGCCCTTGGGCGTCTCGGGGAGCCCCAGTGGAGGAAAGGCCGAGGGCCTGGCGGTCCTGCAGCGCTTCGGGCTCCCGGTCCCGGCTGGAGTCGTGGTCCCGAACGCTTGCTTCGAAGAGCACTGCCGCCGGGCGGAAGTGCCGAACGTGGCTGGGCTGGCGGAGGGGCTCGACCCGCGAGATCACGCCAGCGCGAGCCAACGCTCTGCGGCCTTCGCGCGCGCGCTCGGGGCCACGCACCTGGAGCCCGAGCTGCTGAGGGCCCTGGCTCAACTCGGGCCTGGGCCCTGGATCGTCCGCAGCTCTGCGCTGGGCGAGGACTCCGAGTCCGCGTCCTTCGCGGGTCTCCTCGTGAGTCGCCGCGTCGACTGCGGCGCCGAGCTGGCGGGGGCGGTCTTGGAGGTCTGGACCTCTCTGGCCAGCGTTCCTGCCCTCCTCTACCAAGCAGCTCGCGGGGAGCGGCTCCGGGGCTGCGGCGTCGTGATCCAGCGCTACGTCGAGGGCCAGGCCGCCGGCGTGGTGTTCACGCGCTCGCCGGACCCCCGCCACGGAGGAGCCCCGCTCCTGGAATACGTGTGGGGGCCGGGTCAGGACCTCGTCGACGGGAGTGTCACACCGGGACGATACTTGCTGCGCGCGGGCTCGCCTCCTGAGCAGCTGCGCTCGGCGCCAGGCGAGGCGGCCGCGGGTCTCAAGGCTCTTCAGCGCGCGCTGGGCGAGCTGGCGGTCGCGGGCTGGACCCTGGAGGAGGGGCTCGGCGTGGCCCAGGACCTGGAGTGGGTCTTGGATCGCGCGGGAGCGCTGCACTTCGTCCAGGCCCGGCCGATCACGACGTCGGTGGCACCCGCTGGAGCGCAGCTCCGCTGGTCCAACAGCAACGTCAACGAGAACTACCCCGACCCCCTCTCGCCCTTCCTCTACTCCGTCGCTCGCGAGGGCTACGAGCACTACTTCCGCAACCTGGGGCGAGCCTTCGGGGTGAGTCCCGAGCGCTTGGAGGCAGCGGCTCCCGCCCTGGAGTCGATCGTGGGGGCCCACGGAGGGCGCCTCTACTACAACCTGACCAGCATTCACGAGGTCCTGCGCCTGCTCCCCAAGGGAGAGGCCCTCGCGGCGGCCTTCAACCGCTTCACCGGCGCTGAGGGGGTCAGCGAGGCCCGCCCAGGGGCGCCGCGCTGGGGACGAGGCGGGGCGTTCGGCGAGGGCCTCTTGGCCCTCCGAGCGGGCCTGCGGGCCAGCTGGAGCCTGCTGCGGGTTCCGCGCGGTCTGCGCGCCTTCGAGCGCCGAGTCGACGCCTTCGCGGCCCGGACGCGCCCCGCGCTGCTCGCGGCCCGCAGCACAGGAGCCCTTCGGGCAGACCTGCGATCCTTCCTCGCGATTCGCTTCCAGGGCTGGACTCCGGCAGGTCTCTGCGACGCGGCGGCCCTCCTGAGCTACGCCGCGACTCGCTTCGCCCTCCAGCGGGCCTTCGGGGAGGGGCCCGAGAGCACTCGGATCAACGACCTCTTGAGCGGGCTCAAGGAGGTCGTAAGCGGACACTCTGTCGACGCGCTCTGGGACCTGGGTCGCGCCGTGAGGGGTGACGCTCGGCTCGAGGGGCACCTCGCAGCTCCCGACGCCCTCCAGCGCCTCCGCGACGATCCTGCTTGCGCTCCCTTCTGCGATCAGCTCGAGGCTTGGCTCGAAGACTGGGGCTTTCGTCACTCGGGCGAGCTGCTCTTGACCCGCCCCAGCTTTCAGGAGGAGCCGGAGGGCTTGATCCCCTTGATTCGGGCCTACGCGGCTCTAGACGAGGAGGGGCCCCGCGTGATCCAAGCTCGCCAGGAGGCGGCGCGGAGGGCGGGCAGCGCCGAGGCCTTCGCGAGCTTGACGGGGGCTCGAGGGCGGGCCTGGGCCCTTGGGTTGCGGGTCCTCCTGCGCTGGGCTCGCGCCGCGATCGGGTGGCGCGAGCGGGCTCGGCTCAAGCAGGCGCTCCTCTACACGCGCTTGCGCCGGGTCGTGTTGGCCCTCGGCGAGCGCCTGGCAGAGGCTGGGCTCCTCGAAGGGCGCCAGGACGCGTTCTTCCTCACGCACCAGGAGCTCGACGCCCTGGCCGGAGGGAGCGCGCTCCTCCCGCAGGCCGCCCGGCAGCTGGTCGAGGTCCGCCGGAGGGAGCTGGCGGCCTTGGGTCGAACGGCACCTCCCGACGCCTTCGAGCTCCCCGAGGGGGTCTACCGCGACGACCCCGAGGAGCAAGGCCGAGAAGGAGGGGGCTCGAGCGCTGGTCGCGTCACGACGAGACGCTGGCGCGGGACGCCTGCAGCCGCGGGTCGCGTCGAAGGGCGGGCCGTCGTCCTGAGCGAGGTCAGTCAAGCAGGGCGGCTGGAGCCTGGTGACGTGCTGATCGTGCGCCAGACCGATCCTGGCTGGGCTCCCGTGTTCTTCCTCTTGGGAGGGCTGGTCCTCGAGCGCGGCGGCATGCTGAGTCACGGCGCGATCCTGGCTCGCGAGTATGGGATCCCGACCGTGGTCGAGGTCCCGCAGGCGACGGCGCAGATTCCAGACGGGGCGAGGGTCCGCCTCGACGGGTCCCGCGGGACCGTCGAGGTCCTCGCCGAGGATCCAGCTGACGAGTCGGCCGAGGACAGTGTTGCCGCAGGCTCGCTGGAGAGGGAGGTCCGGAAGTGAGCGCTCCGAGCACGCGGCCCTGCGCCTCGGGCGCCTCGCAGCCGCCCACCTCGACCTCTGAGCGCTGGTCCCTCGCGACCTACCTCTGCGAGCGTTTCCCGCCGTGGCCCTTCTTCGCGGTGGCGGCTCTCTTGGCCGCGCCTGGGATCCTGGCGGACGCCACCAGCGCCTCCTTCGGCGTCGGGAGTTGGTTGCGGCTGGGCTTGGCTCTGGTCCTCTTGCTCGCCCTCCGCTTGGCCGACGATCTCGCGGACCGCGAGTGGGACCTGCGGGGCCCGCGGCGAAGGTCCACGATCATGGCGGCTGAGCCGAGCCGCGCCTGGCGCGCGCTTCAGGCCTTGGCGCTGGCGGGGATCGCCGGCCTCGCCGTGCTCCCCTGGGGCTGGGGTCGGATCGTGGGGGCCTTGGCTCTCTGCGCCGTCTTGGGGGCTTGGTATCGCTGGCGCCCGCGCCCTGAGCAGGGCTCCCGCTTCGTGAACGCCCTGGTGGTCCTCGTCAAGTATCCCGTCCTCGTGGCCCTCCTCTGGCTAGCTCCTGCAGAGGGCCCTTGGCTGGCGGTCTTGACCCTGAGCTATGGCGGAGCCCTCGTCTACGAGCTCGCGCACGATCCGAGCACCCGGCCGCGGGACGCGCGCTGGAGACCCTTCGCGCTAGGGG
>Ga0316202_10001125_pt1 | contig 22498 bp, 17 predicted proteins | sample 3monrhotite_MG_FD_204934 | JGI IMG/M metagenome (GOLD analysis project Ga0316202, IMG submission 204934) | Microbial mat bacterial communities from mineral coupon in-situ incubated in ocean water Damariscotta River, Maine, United States -... | ecosystem: Environmental > Aquatic > Marine >... | reverse complement strand
CAAGGCGATTAATAACTCAGATAAATTTTCATCCAAATAACGGGTATAAACATCGTTACAAATAATGGCATCGGTTTTAAGTAATTGTAACAGCAACGGGATATTGGTCTCCACACCACTAATGTGACATTCACGTAAACTGCGTGCGGCTTTATTAATGACATCAGCAAAATTATTTGACTGGCTGTGAATAATAATTTTGGCCAGTAATGAATCATAATGAGGACTCGTCTTATAACCGCTGTAACCAAAAGTGTCTACACGAATCCCGGGGCCACTAGCTAATTCAAAGGTATTTAAGGTGCCACCGGCTGACAGGATTTCTCCTTGCCCATTCACCGTTTCCATATTGATGCGCAGCTGTACCGCATAACCTCGGGACGTACCAATACTCTTTTGAGTGATACCTAACTCAGTAAGCGTACTGCCTCCTGCTATTTGCAACTGGGTAATTACTAAATCCAAGCCACTGACCATTTCAGTAACCGTATGCTCTACTTGCACCCGGGGGTTTGTTTCAATAAAAAAGAATTCAGTGCCCTTATTAAGTGGATCACAATTGACTAAAAACTCTACTGTACCCAAACCAAGATAGTTACAATGATGTGCTAATCTCAACGCTGCATCATAAAGTTTTTGGCGAAGTTCAGGGGTTAGGCTCGGGCTAGGTGCAATCTCAATTATTTTTTGATGGCGACGTTGCAAACTACATTCACGTTCCCCCACATGAACTACGTTACCCTGACCGTCACCAATTATTTGTACTTCAATATGGCGAGCGTGAAGTACCAATTGTTCTGCATAAAGATCGCCGTTCCCAAATGCGGCAATGGCCTCAGATTCACAACGCTCATAAGCTGCTGCTAACTCTTCCCGTTTAAATACTGGGCGCATACCACGACCACCACCACCGGCAATAGCTTTAATCATCACTGCAGCGTTATCCCCAAGGGAGTTCCAAAACGCATCCACTTCCTGCAAACTGATAGCTCCTTGTGTACCTGCTAGTAACGGCACGTCACAAGTTTTAGCTAACTGCCTAGCTCTGGATTTATCACCAAATAAATTTAGGGTATCTACGCTGGGCCCGACAAAGTTAATCCCTTTCATTTCGCAGGCTTGAGCAAATTCTGCGTTTTCACTTAAGAAACCATAACCCGGATGAATGGCATCACAGCCATGGGTTTGAGCCAAAGCTAATATTTGTGTACCATCTAGATAGGCTTTTGTCCCTATGCCATTCAGTAAGATAGCTTCATCGGCTCTACGTGTGTGTAAGCTATGTTGGTCATCTTCAGGGAAAACCGTGACACTGGTAATACCCAGCTCTGCACAAGCACGGGCAATACGAATAGCAATTTCACCACGATTGGCAATCAGTAGTTTCTTAATGGTCATATGACACCTAACTTATGAAGAATTACCTGCGCATATTATGCGCAACTTAGTAATTCAATAAATATTTATGTACCGCGTTTAACTAGCAGCACATTTTTATATAGCAAACTTAACATCACAAATAGAGGCTTTGGTATTCAAGTATTGCTAGCTCTCAAAAAACACTAATTAATTCTATATGCTAATCCAACCCACGTTATTATCCAAATAAATAATACTTATACCAAACTATTCATTTTTCATATAACCAATAGTGTTTTAGTGAACTTTTGTTTATTACAGCGAACTTTAATCACTAATTATTTACTATGAATAATTAAACTTTAATATTCTTAATATGAATAGTTTCCCATCGAAACAATTCATTGGTTTAATTTTGCAACTACATTTAGCATGATAAAGAATGATCTGTATGGACATTTTTTGATGTTCACACACCGTATTTTTCACTATAAATAGAGACATAGATATGATGGGACTGTTTATTTAGGTATCTGAGCACAAACACTGTCGTTAATACTGAAAAAGCATAGACTTTCAAGTGGTATGCAGGAGTATTAGGGTAATTCCCAGATCCGGTTAGACAGGTGTTAAATAGACACCTTAATAAGTAAAAGAGATTTAATATGCAACTAGACCATAAATTTACATTAGTGGATGATGTCAATATTCATTATGTTGAATCTGGCTTTCAAGTAAAGAAACAAAAGACGGTATCAACCATGATTTTTTTACATGGTTTTCCTGAATACTGGGGAACATGGAGTGAACAATTAAAGTATTTTTCAAATAATTATCGTGTTATTGCTCCTGACTTACCTGGTTATAACTTAAGTGATAAACCGGAATACCTCAGTTTTTATACTGTCCCTAATTTAATCGATTTTATTACTAAGTTTATTAAAATTATCAGCCCAGACCAACCTGTATATTTGGTAGCTCACGATTGGGGTGGCGCTATTGCTTGGCCTCTAGCAGCTTTTCATCCTCAATTAATTAACAAACTCATCATTCTTAATGCTGCACACCCCAGCACGTTTACTAGAGAAATGATAAGTAATCCTCTTCAACGTAAAAAAAGTGCCTATATACATGATTTAATTAAGTCATCAGCTCAAACGTTATTATCAGAAAATAACTATCATTATTTAAGTGAAAAGATGATGGTAAGTTCACGAACTGATATTTTTACGGCACAAGTAAAAGAAAAATATCGTCAAGTGTGGAGCCAAAAAGGGGCAGTCAATGGTATGTTGCAATACTATCGAGCCATGCCACAACTAGCGGTAGAAGATGAAAAACACTGTAATAACCTTAAATTAGAGAATGAACAATCAAAAAAATCAGGGCCAATTAAAAAGACCTCTGATATAAGAGTACCCAACATACGAGTTAATGTGCCAACACTTATTTTATGGGGTGAAGAAGATCAAGCCTTCGTTATAGAAAATCTAAACGATATTAAGCAATATGTACCAAACTGTATTATAAATCGTTTTTCAAACACTAGTCATTGGCTACAGCATGAAAAACCCATGGATGTGAATATCGCCATAGCAGCATTTATTGCTCACTGATAACTGCATTTAATTAAAAAAATTTACAAAAGGTATTTTTATGACTACATCTCAATCGCCCGATAGCCAAGCGTTTATCTTTGAAGTTGCTAAAGCCGAACTAAGTAAAACTCGTGTCGTACCACTTGATATTGAACAACCACTAAATGAAAATGAAGTACTACTTAAAGTGGATAAATTTGCATTAACAGCAAATAACATTAGCTATGGCGTTGCAGGAGATGCGCTAGGTTATTGGCGATTCTTCCCAACAACAAATCCCGATGAACAAGCCCAATGGGGACGACTGCCCGTAATGGGCTATGCCGATGTGATTTCGTCAAACTGTGAACAAATTAATGTAGGTGAACGTGTATGGGGCTTTCTGCCTATGGGGACACACGTAAAAATATTAGCTGGCCGATTGTCTGAATCAGGGTTTTCTGATGTTAGTCCTTGTAGAAAAGGCTTATCCCCTCTGTATTCGACCTTTGAACGCATCAGTAAAAATCCTTTTTACCAAGTAGAAAATGAAAACTTTGATATTTTATTACGTGGGTTATTTACCACTTCGTGGTTGGTTGATGACTTCATGTTTGATAATAATTATTTTGGCGCTCAACAATACTTAATCACTAGCGCATCAAGTAAAACCAGTATAGCCCTTGCATTTGCTATTAAACAACGAGGCGAACGTCCTGCTATTGGTATTACTTCTGAATCTAATCGTAGTTTTGTTGAGTCATTAGGTTGTTATCAACAAGTAGTTAGTTATGAAGAAATATCGAGCCTGAACAAAAGCGTTCCTTCAGTTTTAGTTGATATGGCCGGGGGTGAAAAAACATTAACCTCTATTCATACTCATTTCGCGGAACAATTATTCTATTCATGTCGCATTGGTGTAACTCAACATAATGACATTAATATTGATGGCACCTTTAATTTTGATAATTTACCGGGTGCAAAACCTATCTTCTTTTTTGCTCCCACTCAATTGACAAAACGTACGATTGATTGGGGAACAGGAAAAACAATGAAACAAATAGGTATGTCGCTACTGCGTTATATTGAATTTTGTCGTTCTTCCATGACTATTGAGTATACGAAAGAGGTTAGCCAAGTAGATGCTATTTACCAACAAGTATTAGCCGGAAAGGCAGATGCTTCTACTGGCCAAATTATCTCTTTATAACAAGATAAAAAGAATAGACTAAATTCACTTTATAACGAATGGAAGAAAGCACTATGGTAACGGTTCATCATTTACAAAAGTCACGTTCAAAGCGTGTTATTTGGTTACTAGAAGAGTTAAAAATGCCTTATAAGCTTGTTACTCATGAACGAGATCCCGTAACAAATTTATCACCCAACAGCTTAAAAGCAATACACCCACTGGCCAAAGCGCCTATAATTATTGACGGTAAAAACACTATTTGTGAATCAGGCGCGATAATGGAATATATCCTTGACCAATGTCAGGAAGATACATTAAGACCTTCTAAAAGCAGTGAAAATTATTATAAGTATCTTGAGTGGTTACATTTTGCAGAAGGATCATTAAGTTTGCCCTTGATTACAAAACTTATTATGAATAAAGAATCACGTGATGGGACAAAGCCACTTGATAGCTATATCGAAAAAGAGATAAATTTGGATTTTTCCTATGTAGAGCAAACGTTAAGTAAACAAGCTTATTTTTCTGGTGACGCTTTTACTGCCGCAGATATTATGATGACCTTCATGCTAGAAATAGCGTTTAGCTTAGGATTATTAACAGGTAAAGAAAGCACACAACGTTATCTTGCCACCATGCAAAAAAGACCTGCATATCTAAAAACAGCCAATTACGGTTAAAATATAATATTGTTCAGGTAAGTTGAAAGACTACATTTTTTATCGTCATCCGACATTGTTTCAGTATCTTAAGTGAATAGATCCTGAAATAAATTCAGGGTGACTAATTTAATCTAAACACCTGAGTTACCTGCATAGGCATGTATATTTATTAAAGCAAGCAGACAATAATAAAATGTCCTTTACGTATTCAGAATTTTTAGAAGCCATTTCTAGACTTAGAAATTAAAACCATTCAGCCTGCATCTCAAAACTTGTACGATCAGTTCTGATTAGAATTTTTGACCACACGTCAATTTTTGGTAATTCAAAGCGATAAAAATATTGTAATGCTTGCAACTTTCCACGATAAAAGTGCTCATCATTTTCATGTGGCTGTTTAGCTAAAGCACAGGTTGCTATAATACTTTGTTTTAACCACAACCACGCAATAATTACGTGACCAAATAACTCTAAATACTTCACGGAATTGGCTAAAGCTAAGTCAATATTTTTAGTCGACATTGCCGTTAAAATAGCTTCAGTTGTAACTTCTAAGGTATTAATTGCTTCCTTTAATTGATTCGAAAATTCATCTAAACTATTGTATTGCTTAGCAGCCTCGATAGTTTTGATTATTTCATCTATCGTAGCCCTATAACCTTGCATTTGATTCATTGGCACTTTTCGAGTAATAAGATCTAATGATTGAATCCCCGTAGTCCCTTCGTGAATCGGGTTTAAGCGATTATCACGATAAAACATCTCAACAGGATGTTCATTAATATAACCATGCCCCCCCATCACTTGAATGGCATATGAATTAGCTTTAGGGCCGTATTCAGACGGCCATGTTTTAATGATTGGCGTTAAAAAGTCTAATAGGGTATGCGCAACTTCACGCTGTGTTTGTGTTGGCGCAGTACGTTCATCATCGCTTAATTGTGTTCCATAGAGTACTAATGACAATGCACCTTCAGCAATCGCCTTTTGCGCTAATAACATGCGCTTTACATCGGCATGTTCAATAATATTAACCATTGGCGAAAGTGGGTCTTTACATGATGGTAAACGTCCCTGCGGACGATTTTTTGCGTAATCAACTGAATATTGATAACCCGCCACAGCTAATACTGCCCCACTAGTACCAACCATGATGCGTGCTTCGTTCATCATGTGAAACATGTATTTAAGTCCTTGGTTTTCTTCACCAACCAAGTAGCCGATAGAGCCATTTTTTTCGCCAAAGCTAAGTGCTGTTGATGTTTGTGCACGCCCCCCCATTTTGTGAAATAAGCCAGCTAATGCCACTTCATTACTAGCACCGATAGAACCATCATCATTAACCAAAAATTTGGGAACAACAAATAATGAAATACCTTTAACGCCTTTTGGAGCACCTTGTAAACGCGCGAGTACTAAGTGAACAATATTTTCACTTAAGCTATGATCGCCACCTGAAATAAAAATTTTATTACCTGAAATACGATAGGTGCCATCTTCGGTTTTAATCGCTTTTGTAGTTAAATCACCTAAACCTGAACCACTGCCTGGTTCAGTCATCGCCATGGTTCCCATGAAGCGACCTTCGCGCATCGGTTTAACCCATGTATTTATGAGTTCATCACTACCATGAGCTTGTAATAAGTTAGCATTAGCCGTCGTTAACATGTTATAGCCCATGCCAACACCACCCGCTACAGAGAGGTATGCCCCCGCCGCACTGGCAATAATAGGAGGGAGTTGCATACCACCCAAATCATAATCAGCTGTTGCAGAGCCAATACCTGACTCATTTACGGCGTCAATAGCAGGTTTAAGTTCAGGAATTAGATGAACGTTTTTACCATCAAAGGTGGGTTGATGAGTATCAAGCTTTTGACGAATAGGAAGAAAATGTTTTTCTGCAATCGCTTTTGCTGTATTGACTACTTCATTAAACGTATGGCGATCATGATCTTGATAACGTTCTCTATTAATTAATGCTTCACTATCAAAAAGTTCATAAAGCATAAAGTCAAGATCACGTTCGTTCATTAATGTTGCCGGCATATTATTCCCTTCTTATTCTTACTTAGTTCTTATCTTCAGCAGTTATGTTGCAGAAACACCGCCATCTATCGCGATACACTGTCCTGTCATATAAGTATTAGCTGGTGACAGCATCATTAGCATCATAGCAACAATCTCTTTCGGCTCACCTAAACGTTTCATAGGTGCTCCTCGGCTCATTTTTTCTCGCATACTGCTATCAGACATATCAGTAACCATATTGGTTAATGTAAAGAACGGACATATTGCATTAATTCGAATATTATGACGACCGTATTCAACTGCACCTGTTTTGGTTAAGCCAATTACCGCATGTTTTGCCATAGCATAAGCACCAACTCTTGCGGCACCGCTAAGACCTGCCATTGAACTGACATTAAGGATTGCACCACCCTCTTGTTTCAACATTTGCTCAATTTGATGACTCATACCAAATTGCACACCTTTAACATTAACAGCAAACTGGCTGTCCATTAGTGCTTCATCAGTTTCATGTAATGCACGAAAACTATGCGCAATTCCCGCATTATTAACGCCTATATCAACACGACCAAACTGTTCAATAGCAGTGTCGACCATGGCTTTACAATCATCATTTTTAGAAACATCACATTTTAATGCAAAAATTTCGGCACCTGTTGAGGCAATATCATCAGCAACTTGTTGAACACCTTCTTCGTTAATATCACTAATAACTAACTTTGCGCCACGTTGGGCTAATGCTTCAGCAAGTAATTTACCAAAACCTTGAGCAGCTCCTGTAATAACAGCCACTTTGCCAGTAAAATCTAATAATGGATCCATCGGGTAACTCCTCTATGTGTTATTATTTTGATAGTTTATCTTTTGCAATAACCTGTAATGCCATTTGCGCTAAAGGTTCAACGAAAGCACCAACTTTATTGGCATTTTCATTTGAGGCATTTCCTTGAGTAGCTCGTTTTGCAACACCTTGTACAATAGCGGCTAGACGAAAAAAACTAAAAGCAAGGTAAAACGTCCAATGCGCTATTTTTTCTATTCCCATACGTTGACAATAAAGAGCAACATATTCTTCTTCACTGGGAATACCTAAACTTGCACGATCTACATCTTTTAAACCATCAATACTGCCCATTCCTGATGGCATACGCAGTTGCATACATTGATAAGCTAAATCCGAATAAGGATGTCCTAAGGTAGAAAGTTCCCAATCTAGAATAGCAATAACTTCGGCTTTATCCTTAGCAAACATCATATTATCTAAACGAAAGTCACCATGAACTAAACAAATTCTGCCGTCATCGTCAGGAAGGTTATTTACTAACCATTGACTTAATTCATCCATAGCATCAATTTTTTTCAACTCAGTCACTCGATATTGCGAAGTCCAGCGACCTAATTGACGCTCAAAGTAGTTACCCGCTTTACCATAATCACTTAGTCCAACAGCATCAACGTCAACACTATGCAAAGCAACAAGAGCCTTATTCATCTCATTATATATGTCGGTTCTACGTTCGTTAGTTTCAATTTCTGCTAATGATGCACTCCAATAAACCGTACCATCACAATATTCCATAACATAAAACATAGAACCGATGATGCTGACGTCTTCACACAGGTGGTAAACTTTCGCAACGGGTACATCGCTATCTTTCAGAGCATTAAGTACTTTATATTCGCGGTCAACGGCATGTGCAGATTTCAATAATTTTCCAGGAGGCTGTCTACGTAATACATACGCTCCTGATTTCGCTGACACTTTATAGGTAGGATTTGACTGCCCACCAGGAAATTTATCAAGCGTCATTGGCCCTTTAAAGCCGTCAATATTTAATTCGAGATAAGTGGTTAGCTTTTCAAGATCAATCGATAAAACTTGTGACATTGGATAATACTCTTGAGATAAAACAGGTTGTTTACTTGGTGTATTTATTGTAGGTTGAATTAGAGTCAAACCTACAATAAATACCAATAACTTTAGCTTATAATTTGTTTCACTAAATCACGACCTAACTGCATCATATGAACTTCGTCTGGACCATCAGCTAAACGTAACGTACGTTGACCTGCATAAGCATGCGCTAAAAAGGTATCTTGACTAACACCAACCGCGCCATGACATTGAATAGCACGGTCAATAACATCAAGTGACATATTGGGCGCAACAATTTTGATCATCGCGATTAAATCTTTTGCTGCTTTATTACCATCAGTATCCATTTTTTGTGCTGCTTTAAGTGTCATCAAACGGGCTTGTTCGATTTGACAAGCAGATATAGCAATATTTTCACGTACTGATTGTTGCTTTATCATTGGACGACCAAACACAATACGATCATTAACACGCTTACACATGAGGTCTAAAGCACGTTGTGCAATGCCTATAGAGCGCATACAGTGATGAATACGTCCAGGGCCTAAGCGACCTTGAGCAATTTCAAAACCTTTGCCTTCGCCAACGATAATATTTTCAACAGGAACGCGGACATTATCGAAGGTTATTTCTGCGTGTCCTTCAGGCGCATCGTTATAACCAAAAACAGTCATTGGACGAACCATAGTGACACCAGGAGTATTCATTGGAACAAGCACTTGTGATTGTTGAATATAGCGGTTGCTGTTTTCAGGATCCGTTTTACCCATCACGATCATAATTTCGCATTGCTTACGACAAGCGCCACTGATGTAAAATTTACGACCATTAATGACATACTCATCACCATCACGATCAATACGTAATTCAATGTTAGTCGCATCACTTGAAGCAACTTCAGGCTCGGTCATAGCGAAAGCTGAACGAATTTTTCCTTCAAGCAAAGGTTCTAGCCATTGTTTTTTTTGCGCATCATTACCGTATTTAGCTAATACTTCCATATTGCCAGTATCTGGTGCAGCGCAGTTAAATACCTCAGGTGCCCACATCACTTTACCCATAATTTCAGCTAAAGGTGCGTATTCTAAGTTGGTTAAACCTGCACTATATTTACCATAAACAACGGGCAAAAATAAGTTCCATAAACCTTGCGCTTTTGCTTTGGCTTTTAAAGTTTCCATTAAGGGTGGTGTCGACCAAGGATCTAAACTTACTTGTTTATGCATTTTTTCTTCATTAGGGTAAACATGCTCATCCATAAATGAAGTTACACGATTTATAAGCTCTTTAACCTTGTCACTGTATTCAAAATCCATGAGATATCCTTAGTCAGCACTATGCTGTTTTATGTTTTTATTTTTTGTAAAAATTCACTTCACAGCAATTTTTACAATGACGACACAAAAGTACTCATTTATATTTATAAACTCGCACTATTTTTATTGTTACTTTTAATAAAGCACTGAACCTTAACTTAACGACATTAATGCTTTTTTATTAAATGGCGCAATTTCATCTTCTTTCTTATCGCGAATTTTATTTACCCATTCAGCATCTACTAATAACGCACGGCCAATCGCGACAAGATCAAATTCCTCATTATTTAAACGCTCTAACAAACCATCGATACCTGTTGGGTTTGAAGTTCCACCTAAATCAAAACTTCCTTCTCCGGTAAAGTCAGTATCTAAGCCGACACTACCAACCGTAATAACCGGTTTATTGGTGATTTTCTTTGTCCAACCAGCAAGGTTAAGATCTGATCCTTCAAATTCAGGCAACCAAAAGCGACGAGTGCTCGCATGAAAAATATCAACACCAGCATTACTTAATAAGGTTAAAAATGTTTCTAATTCTTGAGGTGTTTGACAAAGTTTAGCGTTGTAATTTTGTTGTTTCCACTGAGAAAATCTAAATATAATAGGAAAATCCTCACCCACAGCTGCACGTATAGCTGCAACAATTTCTATCGCAAAACGAGTACGGTTTTCTAAGGAACCACCATAACTATCGGTACGTTGGTTTGTTCCTTCCCAGAAGAATTGATCAACTAGATAACCATGAGCACCATGCACTTCAATGGCATCAAAACCAATTGCTTTTGAATCTGCTGCCGCTTGAGCAAAAGCCGAAATCACATCATTGATATCGTCTTGACTCATTGCAACACCATTTTCTGCACCTGGCTTAAATAATCCTGAGGGGCTATATGCTGGGACTGACTTATCTGGGCCCGTACCTTCTTTTCTCACCGAGCCAACGTGCCAAAGCTGTGGTGCAATTTTTCCACCAGCAGCATGTACTTCATCGACAACATGTTTCCATCCAGCTAACGCTTCTTCACCATATATAGCGGGGATACGATCGTAACCATTCGCCGCTTTATGATTTATAAAAGTGCCCTCAGTAATAATCAAACCAACATTGCCTTCAGCTCTACGACGGTAATAATCTGCAACCTCTTTGCTTGGAATATAATTAGGTGAAAAGCTACGGGTCATCGGTGCCATAACCGTACGATTTTTTAAGGCTAAATTTCCTATGGATATAGATTCAAATAATTTATCAGAATTGATGTTACTCATAATGTTTCCTAATATTTTTTAAGTTGTTCTTTAGTAGGCGTTGGTTATCTGCACAACGCCTACTAATTCATAATTACGCCAGATTGGTTTAACCGATCACCCCTTACTTAAAAGCTATTAACCAATTAAGTAGCCACCATCAACATTAATCGCTGTACCCGTGGTATAACTTGATGCATCAGAAACTAAATACAGTACAGTTCCCGCCATTTCATCAGGCTGCGCGACACGTTTCATTGGCACGTGGTGCATCATTTGTTCAAGAATTTTAGGGTTATTAACTAACGTTGAAGCAAATTTAGTATCTGTGCCACCTGGTAATAAGGCATTAACACGAATATTGAACTGTGCACATTCTTTGGCAAAGGCTTTTGTCATTGAAATAACAGCAGCTTTGGTAATAGAATAAATACCTTGATAGTCGCCAGGAATAACACCATTAATAGAAGCCACGTTAACAATAGCGCCCCCCTCATTTTCTTTCATTAGCTTAGCGCCAATCGTAGACATGAAAAAATAACCTCGAATATTCACATCAACCGTTTTTTGAAAAGCGCCTAAATCAGTATCTAATACATGACCAAAATAAGGATTGGCAGCTGCATTGTTCACTAAAATATCTAGCTTGCCGTGCTCTGCTGATATTTGATTAAAAATCGATTCTATTTGTTCCATTTCACCAATATGACAAGCTATTGCTTGCGCGCTACCACCGGCTTCAATAATACTATCAACAACGGCTTGGCAACCTTCAACTTTACGGCTTGAAACAATGACGTGAGCACCATATTGCGCTAAAAGTTTTGCAATACTTTCGCCAATACCACGACTAGCACCGGTTACTAATGCGATTTTTCCTGACAAATCAAATAAATTACTTTTACTCATATTATTTCCTAACTAAATTTGGGTTAATTTTTCTGACTAAGCGTTTTGAGATCACCTAAAAGTAACCCAGTCAACGCCAGCCTGTTCTAAATGACTATAATTATTTAAATAATCAACACTTAGCATATTTTCAGAAAACAGTAGTTTAGTGACACTAGTGTTTCTTAATTGTTGATTAATTTGTAACGTTTGTTGATCGTTTAAGTTTAAAATATGCTGAACAATGACCGAAATAGTTCCACCTGAGGTAAATACCAGAATATCTTGTGATTTTTTACCGTCACTGACGCCATTAGTAAATTTTTGATTATTTTCTAACTCTTGTTTAATAATATCTTGTAATGCACGAGCACAACGTTCTTTAAATTTTGACCAACTTTCTTGATATTCTTCATCAAAATCACCTGAAACCCAACGATTTAATGCTTGAGTAAATTCTTTTTGAAACGTTTTATTTGGATTATTTAACTGATTAATTTCAGCGCTCATTTCAGCAAAATTGTGCCACTTAGCGTTATAGCAAGTTAAAATATCTACATGATCAAATTCATTAAAACCGGAATGAATAATCATTGGAATATCTTTTCCTTGATAACCTTCCGTAAAACATTTTAGCGTTTGATAATGACGTAATAAATCGCCAGAATAATACTTATTGTGTTCAACACTTGATTGCCAAAACTGCCCTAATAATTCAGCTTGTTTATTACCTTTTTCAGATAATTGATCATAATCGGCGCTACCAAAAGAAGCTTGACCATGTCGTACTAAATAGATGGCCGCCATTTTATGGCTCGACTTTAACGAAAGTTTCAGATGCAAATGCTGAAATGCTCAAATAGTTGCCTACACAGTTATTATTTGATGTTTTTTTTATGTCAACAATCACATTCGCCTCTTTATTTTAATGTTAATAACTACCGCGTAAAATGATCCAGGTCGCTATATTAAAAATACTTGACTATGCTAAATCCATTATATAAATTAAACAAATGAATAGTTTTGATGACCAACTATTTATATACGTAATAGTATATTGTTGGTTAACTGCATCATTCTGTCGTTATTTTGATGAATGTGGCAATAAGGTATATATGAAAATAGATTTAAATTTGTTTGTTGTTTTCGATGCAATATTTTGTGAAGGTAATTTAACTAAAGCAGCGTCAGTGTTAAATTTATCACAACCGGCGGTTAGCCATTCTTTGGGAAAATTGCGCACCTATTTTGATGATCCCTTGTTTATTCGACAAGGTAATGAAATGCGACCAACCCCCGTTGCAAAAAATGTTATTGCTGACGTTAGAGAAGCATTACATCAACTGCAAGTTTGTTTAGTACAGTCTCGCCAATTTGAACCCATGACTTCTCGAAAGAATTTTACTATATCCCTGCTAGGTTCATTAGAAGCAACCTATTTACCACGACTCATGCAAAGCTTAATAAAAGAGTCTCCTCATATTAATTTAAAAAGTAATAAGAGGGTTAATAGAAGCGAACTGGAAAACAAATTAGCCAGCGGTGATATTGATTTAGCAATCGACGCGCTAGTTCCCGTTAGTAATAACATTATGCATACTCAACTAGAACAAGACCAATTAGTTGTTGTAACACGTAAAAACCACCCTGCTATTTCTCAAAATTTGGATTTGGAAACGTATCTTAATCTTGAACATATATTAGTGTCATCCCGCTCCAGTGGACCGGGAGTTGAAGATTTTGAGTTATCTCGGTTAGGTTTGCATCGTAAAATTGCTTTAAGGTGTCAGCATGCATTAGCTGCATGTAAAATCACAATAGACAGTGAAAAAATATTAACTTTACCAAAAAAAACAGCCAAAATGTATAGCGAAATGCTCGATATTTCCATTTTTCCAATGCCTGTTAATTTACCTAGCATTGATATTCATTTGTATTGGCATGCCAATGTAGATAAAGATCCAGCCAACAAATGGCTAAGGAACAAAATGCTTATGACAACATCAAAAACAAAAAAAATGGTAAAATAAATCCACATTCAAATAGGCGTGTTAAAAAGGTAGCCCTATAATGCAAATGGATAAAACGGACTAAATTTAACCTCAGTCCGCAATTAATGTTGTAAAAATATAATGATAAAAAGACTACAATTGCTCTTCAGCCCATTGCGTAAGTGACTTTCCTTTGTTCACTAAGTCAGTAAGTAAATTAGCTGGTTGCCAGTTATCATCACCATAAATGGTTTGATAATGACAAATGGTGTCATACACTTTTTGTAAACCAACCTGATCAGCATAGTGCATTGGGCCACCACGATAGCTTGGAAAACCATAACCATACACATATACTACATCAATATCGCTAGGGCGCTGGGCGATACCTTCTTCGAGTATTTTCAACCCTTCATTAATAAGTGCAAACGTTAAACGATTGAGTATTTCTTCTTCGCTAATTTCACGGCGAACAATACCTTGTGCTTTAGCTTGTTGATGAATTATCTCAAGTACGACAGGATCATTACTACGTTTGCGCGTTGCTGAGTCATAACGATAGAAGCCTTGACCTGATTTTTGCCCTAACCGACCCATTTCGACCAAAGTATCAGAAATACAATACGTTTTTGGATCACCTTTTTCTTCATTGCTTAATCCTTCACGCGCTTTATAGCCAATATCTAATCCTGCTAAATCGCCAACCGACAACGGCCCCATTGCCATACCAAATTCCTGCATAACATTATCAATTTGCTCTGGCGTTGAACCTTCAATAAGGCACAACTGCCCCTCGCTCATGTATGGACGTAACATACGATTGCCAATAAAGCCGTAACATACTTGTGATAACACAGGGACTTTCTTAATGGTTTTGGCGATAGCCATTGAGGTAGCAACAACATCATCGGCGGTTTTAGCGCCTTGCACTATTTCGAGTAATTTCATCACATTAGCAGGACTAAAAAAGTGTAGGCCGATAACATCTTCTGGTCTGTTAGTGGCAGCAGCTATTAAATCTACATCTTGATACGAAGTATTAGTCGCTAAAATAGCACCTGGTTTACATGCCTTATCAAGTTTGGCAAACACTTGTTTTTTAATCTCTATGTTTTCAAAAACGGCTTCAATTACCATGTCAACTTCTGACAAATCAGCATAATCTGTTGAACCCGTAATCAGTGTTTGGCACTGTGCTGACTGTTGCTCTGTTAACTTTCCTTTTTTAACCGTCATGGCATAGTTTTTAGCAATAATAGCTTTGCCTCGCTGTAATGCTTCATCGTTAATTTCAAGTAATGTTACGGGAATACCGACATTAACAAAATTCATTGCTATGCCGCCGCCCATAGTTCCGCCACCAATAATACCAACAGATTTAATATTTCTTAGTGGTAAGTCTTTTGCTAAGCCTTTAATTTTCGCCGATTGACGCTCAGCAAAAAACATATGCCTAAGTGCCAACGACTGACTTGACATTAGGCATTGCATAAATAGTGTTCGTTCGGTTTCCATGCCTGATTGAAATGGTAGGTTCACAGCAGCTTCAATACAATCCACAATTAATTGTGGAGACATTTGTCCGCGGGCTCTCTTAGCCAACTTAGCTTTTGCGTTTTTAAAGACATCCGCATCAACAGTGCTTTTATCGATAGTTATTTCACTGGCACGTTTTAATACGGCACCTGTTGTAATAATTTCTTGTGCGAAATTTAGTGCACCTGCTAATAAATCCTCTTCGATAATTCTATCAATAACACCTAATTCAACGGCTTTAGCTGCAACTATATGTTGCCCAGTTGTAGCAATATCAATAGCAGCCTGAACGCCTGCAATGCGAGGTAAACGCTGAGTGCCACCAGCACCAGGTAGTAAACCTAGCTTGACTTCAGGTAAGCCAATTTTTGCGGAAGCCAGAGCACAGCGATAATGACAAGCCAGTGCGGTTTCTAAGCCGCCACCTAGGGCTGTGCCATGAAGAGCTGCCACAATGGGTTTACTTGACGCTTCAACAATAGTCAATAAATCAGGTAACGAAGGATCTTGAGGTGGTTTGCCAAACTCAGTAATATCGGCGCCAGCTATAAAAGTACGACCTTCACAAATCAACACAATAGCTTGCGATTCGTCTTTTTGTGCGGATTCAACGGCTTGTAGTATCCCTGCGCGCAATTGTTGAGATAACGCATTAACAGGTGGATTATTTAAACTAATAATGCCAATATTTTGATGAATTTTATAACTAACGACTGACATAATTTTATCCTCTAATTAATATTTATATACGTTTTATACCTATACACGTTCAATAACAACAGCAATACCTTGACCAATACCAATACACATTGTTGCTAATGCGTAACGACCGCCCGTACGTTCTAATTGGCGCATTGCTGTCATAATGATACGTGCACCACTTGCACCTAACGGATGGCCAATTGCAATTGCACCACCATTTGGATTGACACGTGGATCATCAAATGCGATGCCGAGTTGCTTCATACATCCAAGTGCCTGAACAGCAAAGGCCTCGTTAAATTCCATCACGTCCATGTCATTTAATGAGAGGCCAGCTCGAGCTAACGCCTTTTTAGAGGCTTCTACAGGACCTAAACCCATCACACGTGGTGGCACTCCGACAATAGCACCAGCCAAAATCCTAGCTCTTGGTGTTATACCGGCATTTTCCCCCGCTTTTTCACTGCCTATAATCAATGCAGAAGCACCATCATTAATACCAGAGGCATTAGCTGCCGTAACAATCCCTTCAGGGAATAATGATCTTAATTGTGCTACTTTTTCTAAATCTGAATCTGGGCGAGGATGTTCATCTTTATCAACAACAAGCATAGGCTTTTTACGACCTTGCGATACTTCCATTGGAATAATTTCATCATCAAAAAAATCGGCTAAGCGTGCCGCTTCATACTTGATCTGCGATTGCACCGCAAAAATATCACTTTCTTCGCGAGTAATGCCTAAGTCCGAGCCAATATTATCTGCGGTTTCTGGCATGGCATGGCCACCATATTCAGCAATAATTCGCGGATTAGTAAAACGCGCGCCCATGGTTGTATCAAATATTTCTTGCCCACGATCAAACGCAGAAGAAGCCTTTGATAAGACTAAAGGTGCGCGACTCATTGATTCAACACCACAAGCGACAAACAACTCGCCTTCATTGGTTTTAACACAACGAGAAGCATCTAATGCGGCGGCTAAGCTTGAACCACATAAACGATTAACGGTAATACCTCCACATTCAATAGGTAATCCAGCAAGTAACGCTGCAATGCGAGCAACATTACGGCTATCTTCACCCGCTTGATTAGTACTGCCGGCAATAACATCTTCATATAACTCAGGAGCAAAATTGTTTCGATTAACTAACGTTTTAATAACGTGAGCTAACATGTCATCTGGGCGCACTGAAGACAATGCTCCGCCATGACGGCCAAATGCTGTTCTGCCAGCATCATAAATATAAGCATGAGACATATTCAATCTTTCCTTTATTTTGTTAGACAAATTCAACGTTAACAGGCAAACCTTTTAATAAATCAACGATTTGTGCTTGTTGATTCGGTTGAATAGGGTAAATATTGATAAGCTGGCCTTTCGTTGCATCAAACGCTGCTTCTAATTTTACGTTAATTTTTGCGTTAGTTAGAATAGTATTAACGGCATATTCTGTAGCACGATTACGTAATATTGGCTTAAATATTTTACCTACAGCCGTGACAGGTAATTCATCAATAATCTCAATTCTTTTAGGAATAGCCGCTCGTTCACTAAGATGGTTTTTACAAAAGTCTATGAGTTCTTTTTCATTAGTATCATGTCTGGGCTTTAATGTGACATAAGCGACAGGGACTTCTCCAGCATAACTATCTGGTTGGCCTATTGCGGTTACTTGGGCAATAGATTCATGTGTCATCAATGTGTTTTCTATTAATAAAGGATCAATATTATGACCACCTCTTATGATGAGGTCCTTAGCACGACCCGTAAGGCTTACGTGACCACTTTTATCGATTACACCAATGTCTCCAGTATTAAACCACTCTTGTTCAACGATAGTGTTTTGATTATCTTTTGGGTTTAAATATCCACCAAAGACGTGTGGTCCCTTTACTAAAATTACACCGGCTTCATCTGGACGGCATATTTTTGTTAGCTTATTCCCCTCAACTTCTGCTGTAATCAAACGTGTATAGGGTAGAGAGTTTCCAACTGAATTTTCTGGACAGTCAAAGCCATGAATAATACGCGTCACTAAACAACTTAATTCGGTCATACCATAACCATTAGATACAGCGCAGTTAAATTTTTGTTCGAAAGCTCTTTTTAATTCAACAGGTAACGGTGCAGATCCTGAACCAACATATTTAAGACAACTGAGATTATATTGTTCACTCGATTGATTCATTAAAGCCGCCATAATAGTAGGCACCGTTGGAAACCAAACCACTTGGTAATATTCAACAAAATACCACCAATTCTTAACCACATTAGGGTGACGAAACCCTGATGCGGTCATCATGACCACAGTACGGCCTTGAATAAAAACGCCAATACTGGCAGCAATAGTGCCAAACACATGAAATAAAGGTAACGCGTTCAATACCGGTGTTCTGCCTTGGTAGTGATTAAAATCACAATAAACTTGGCAAATAAATGAAATGCCTGCATGGGTGAGTTTAGCGACTTTCGGACGTCCTGTTGTACCACCAGTATGAAAGTACATAGCGGTGTTTTTACCCACAGGCATTTCACCAAGTAATTTATCTTGTGGTTGTTTGGCAAGTGCAGATTGAAACTCGATGACATTAACACCTTTAAAGACTAACGAGATATCAGCCAGTTCCACATTGTCGTTATTTTCAACAATAATTATGTGCTTTAAGCTCGTTACTTCTTTAATTATTTGACGTACTTTATCGGTAAGTTCTGGTGAAACAGATGGCGCTAAAGTAAAAAGTACCTTTGTTTCTACTTCATTCATGATTTCTATAATGTGTTCAACATTTAAAAAACTGTTAATGGGATTAGCAATAGCTACCGCTTGACTTCCCCACATTGCTAATTGATTTTCCACTATATTTGGTAAAATAATTGAAACCACTTCACTTCTTTTAATCGATAACTGATGTAATAAATTAGCCGTTTGAGTTACTTTACCAAATAGTTGATGAAAACTGAGTGTACTGGTTTTTTCATTAATTTCCCCTGTAACCAGTTGTATTAAAGCCGTATCTTGTGAGAAATCTTCATTGGCTTTTTTTATTACATCAAATGTTGTGTCAATTGGAAATCTTTGTTGTTGAGGTAACTTTTCATATTCAGTGATGTATCCCAATTCATTCATTATTAATGGATTGACCGTGGCTTCGTTTGTACTCATAAAGTTTTCCTAAGTCTTTTTATTAAGGTTATTTTTATATAATCAACTTTAACACTTGCATTCTGCTCTGCGGAATTATATTTTACAAGCTATTTTTATATTAAAAATAAATTATATTACGAATATTTCAGGTCGCCGAATATGGTTTGGTAGAAGACTTATTTACATAACTTATGAACAAGAAAGTCGCTCTAAAGAAAACACAAGGACAATACCTTATGAAAAAATATCAACTTTATATTGATGGACAATATCAACAAGCACAATCTGCTTTGACCTGTGATGACATTAATCCATACACTGGAGAGGTTTTTGCCAAAGTACAACAAGCTAATCAGCAAGATGCAGGCATAGCACTTGATAGCGCCTGGAACGCTTATCAAATATGGAAAAACACTCCCCCTTCGGCACGAGAAGATATTTTTTTAAAAGCCGCGGATATTATGACCCAAAGTGCTCCAGAGCTTATCGATTTACTTATCGATGAATCAGGGGCAACCGCGTTAAAAGCTGCTTATGAAGTAAAGATAGCCTCAGTGGCTTTACGCAGCATCGCAGGCGAATGTCGTCGGGTAAAAGGAGAAACCTATTTATCAGACTCTCCTAAACTAAAATCTTATAGCGTGCGTAGTCCAATGGGGATAGTTTTGGCTATCGCGCCGTTTAACTTTCCATTATACCTCGCGATAAAAAAAATAGGCTGGGCGATAGCCGCGGGAAACAGTGTCATTCTTAAGCCTTCAGAGGTAACACCGATTATTGGTTTAAAGATAGCGGAAATATTCACTAAAGCAGGTTTACCCGCTGGTGTTCTTAATGTATTACCCGCTCAAGGAAAAGATCTTGGTGATGTATTGATCGCAGATAAGCGTGTTAAAAAAGTCGCTTTTACTGGATCTACTAACGTTGGGCGAGCTATTGCACAAACGTGTGCTAAGTATTTAACCAAAGTCTCTTTAGAAATGGGCGGTAAAAATCCAATCGTTGTACTCAATGATGCAGACATTGATTATGCAGTTAATACAGCAGCCTATAGTAACTTTCTAAATCAAGGGCAAGTCTGTATGACTGGCTCTAGGATTATTGTTGAAGCAGGTATTCATGATCAGTTTGTTGCTAAATTTACAGAAAAAGTACAACAAATTACGTTCGGTAACCCAAGAGATCCTAGCGTTATTGTCGGCCCTTTAATAAGGGATACACAACCAGCATTTATTCAAAGATTAGTCGATAAAGCGGTTACACAAGGGGCAACATTATTAATAGGCGGCTCGTCACAGAAAAATGTATATCTGCCAACACTTTTAACGAATGTGAGACAAGATATGGATATTTTTTCCACCGAATGTTTTGGTCCTGTCGCTTGTATTATCAAAGCCACAGATATGCAAGATGCTATTGAAATTGCAAATAATAGTGAATACGGTTTATCCGCTGCGGTGATCACCAAAAATTTTGATAATGCGCTAACAATGGTCGATTCTATTGAAACAGGCATGATACATGTCAATGGTCCTAGCATTAGAGATGATTCAGTGATCCCTTTTGGCGGCATTAAAAATAGTGGTTGGGGTCGTGAAGGAGGTCAATTTTCTATGGATGAATTTACTGAACTAAAATGGGTCACCATTCAAACAGGCCAACAAGTCTACCCTTTTTAAGTCATTGTTTTATTGGTCACTTTAATGCTGTTTAATGTCATGCAGTGTAAAGTTAATTTATTATCTATCATTTAATTTACACATCTAAAATGAGGCGATCCCATGGTACGTGATCAAGAAATGCTTAATCAGTTTCTAGATACTATTGCAAAGTTTGTCAAAGAGCGTTTAGTCCCCGCAGAAGCTGAAGTGGCAGAAAATGACAATATACCTGATGACATTATACAAGAAATGAAATCAATGGGGTTATTTGGTATGACTATCCCTGAAGAATACAATGGTTTAGGTCTGACTATGGAAGAAGAAGCCTTAGTCGCCATAGAGCTTGGGAGAACCTCCCCTGCTTTTCGTTCGCTAATTGGCACGAACAACGGCATTGGATCAGCAGCCATCGTATTTGATGGTACGCCGGAACAAAAACAAAAATACTTACCTAAATATGCTTCAGGTGAATTGATTGGCGCATTTTGTTTAACCGAGCCAAATGTTGGTTCTGATGCTGCTTCAGTTCAAACTACCGCAAACAAAGATGGTGAACATTATATTATTAATGGTACTAAACGTTTTATTACTAACGCGCCTCGTGCAGGAACCTTTACTGTTATGGCTCGAACAAATCCTGACATTAAAGGAGCACGAGGTATATCTTCATTTATTGTCGATGCCAATACACCCGGTATTACCTTAGGTGTTAAAGATAAAAAAATGGGTCAACAAGGTTCGCATACTTGTGATGTGATTTTTGAAAACTGCCGCGTTCCAGCAGAGAGTTTAATTGGCGGTAAAGAAGGTGAAGGCTTCATCACCTCAATGAAAGTACTCGATCGCGGTAGATTACATATATCAGCATTAAGTGTCGGCATAGCTGAGCGCCTAATTAAAGACGCCCTTTTATATGCTACTGAACGTAAACAATTTGGTAAACCCATCGCTGAACACCAAATGATTCAAGTAATGTTAGCTGATTCAAAGGCTGAAGCATACGCCGCTAAATGCATGGTTTTAGACGCTGCCAAAAAACGAGACAGAGGCGAAAATATTAGTACCGAATCTTCTTGTTGTAAGTTGTTTTCAACGGAAATGGTCGGTCGAGTCGCTGATAAAGCCGTACAAATTCATGGCGGCTCGGGCTATATAAGTGAATACGCCGTAGAACGATTATATCGAGATGTACGATTATTTCGTTTATATGAAGGTACTACTCAAATACAACAAATGGTTATTGCTAGAAATATGATCAAAGAAATTAGCTAACACTTAATATTAAATACTGAAAAGGTACAATAATTATGA
>Ga0316202_10001124_pt1 | contig 22513 bp, 23 predicted proteins | sample 3monrhotite_MG_FD_204934 | JGI IMG/M metagenome (GOLD analysis project Ga0316202, IMG submission 204934) | Microbial mat bacterial communities from mineral coupon in-situ incubated in ocean water Damariscotta River, Maine, United States -... | ecosystem: Environmental > Aquatic > Marine >... | reverse complement strand
ACGAGGTGCGCCCACTTGTCTTCGTAGTCGGGCTCGCTCGAGGGCACGCCGAGCTCACGCTCGAGCGCGCTGAGGTTGGTGTTCGGGCTGGAGTACTTCAGCTCGCGTGCCACCTTGGTGTGCTTTGCCTTCTGTCGGCCGCGCCCCATGCGTGACCCCCTCACAAGTGTGTCGACGGATGGCCCGGTGAAGGACCGAGAGCGTCGAGTCGGGATGGTAGAAAAACTGTGGCGAAGTTTATCACGCGAGCCCTGCTCGACGAGCCCGACGGCGGTGCCCGCGCCCGGGTGCGCCCGGTAGCCTATTCCGGGTGAGCGCGCCCGATCTGACCACCTCCTGCGTGGTCATCGGCGCGGGCCAAGCCGGTCTCTCCGTCGCCTTCTACTTGCGCCGCCTGGGCCTCGAGCCGGGTGAGGAATTCGTGGTGCTCGACCGCGGGCCGCGCACGGGTGGCGCGTGGCAGCACCGCTGGGAGGCGCTGCGCCTCGGCTCGGCCCACCGCGTCAACGACCTGCCGGGCATGGACGAGCTCGGCCTGAGCTTCGAGACGGCCGACCACCACGCGCCCGCGCGCGACGTCGTCGCCGACTACTACGCGCAGTACGAGGAGCACTACGGCCTTCAGGTCGTGCGGCCCGCGTCGGTCACGCGCGTGGAGGATCTCGGCGGGCCGCTGCTCGTGCGCTTCGACACGGAGAACGGTCCGTTGGAATTGGCGGGGTCGACGATCGTCAATGCGACCGGAACGTGGGGCTCGCCGTTCGTGCCGCACTACCCGGGCATCCGCGCATTCGAGGGCCGCCACGTGCACACGGCCGACTACACGGATGCGACCGATTTCACGGATCAGGACGTCGTCGTGGTCGGGGCCGGTACAAGCGCTATCGGCTTCATCCTTGAGCTCGAGCCGCACGCGCGCAGCATCACGTGGGCGACGCGGCGGCCGCCCCAGTTTCTCGACGAGGCCGTGCTCAACCTCGAGGCCGCCGAGAAGGCCGTCGCGGCGCAGGATGACGCCGCGCGCGCGGGTCGCGCCCTGCCGAGCATCGTGAGCGGCACGGGCGTGCCCCGCACGCGGCGTATTCAGGCGGCCGTCGATCGGGGCGTGCTCGAGTACCGGCCGATGTTCGACCGCATCGAGCCCGACGGGGTGGTGTGGGAGGAGCACGACGTGTTCCAGCCCGCGCAGGCGATCGTGTGGGCGACGGGCTTCCGCCCCGAGTTGCGGCACCTCGCCCCCCTCAAGCTGCGCGAGAAGGAGGGCGGCGTGACCGTGGCGAGCCACCACTCGGAGCGCGACCCGCGCGTCTTCTTCGCCGGCTACGGGCCCTCCGCCTCCACCATTGGCGCGAACCGGGCCGGGCGGAACATCGCGCGGCAGGTCGTCGCGACGCTCAGCAAGATGGGACGGTAGTCATGGACTTGATCACGCTCGTGCTCATCGTGACGCCCATCGTGCTCGGGGTGATTCTGCTCGTCATCGGGGTGATCTTCTTCACCGTGGTGATTCCGCCGACGCGGCAGAAGTTGGCGGAGCGGCGTGCTGCTGAGGCTGCCGAGCGCGAGGCGAGTGAGAGCTCAGCCGAGTAGAGACGCGACGGCGACGCCGAGCAACGCCGCGGGCACGGCGAGGGCGAGGTTGAGGGCGACGCTCGCGGCTGCGGCGCGGCGCTTGCCCTCCGACACGAGCTGGATGGTCTCGACGGCGAAAGTACTGAAGGTCGTGAGGCCCCCGCACACGCCACTCACGATGATCAGCTGCACGGTGGGGTCGAGCTGTGCGGCGAGCGCGAGCCCGGCGACGAACGACCCGACGACGTTGACCACGAGCACGCCCCACGGGATGCGACCGCGGCCGGCGAGACTCACCGACGTGAGCTGACGGAGGACGGCGCCGAGGGCTCCGCCCACGGCGACGGCGAGCAGCACGAGGGGGGTCACTCGTCGACCTCCGCAGTTTCTGGAAACCCTGCGGCGGGCGACCCGCCGGGCGTGAGCCGGGTACCGAGCACGAGGCCGAGCCAGGCGGCGAGCATCCCGAACCCGATGCTGAGCACGATCGACAGCACCGCACCCACAACGTCACCCGCCTGCGCGAGGGCGACGATCGAGACGGCGAGCGCCGAGAACGTCGTGAACGACCCCAGGATGCCCGGCCCCAGCCCCACGCGCACCCAGCCCGGTACGCGAGGCCAGAGGGCTGCGACGAGCAGGCCGAGCACGAAGGCGCCGACCACGTTGACGAGCAGGGTGCTGAGGGCGAACTCCTCCAGGTCGTGCACGATCGCAACGTCGAGAAGCACCCGCAGGGTGGTGCCGATGAGGCCGCCGACGAAGACGGCGAGCAGGTCGCGGGGGCTCGCGCCCGCCCTGCTGCGTACCGGTGCCGTCACCTGCGCGAGCCTAGCCGCGCCGTGCCCGATGCGCGGGACCAACGGCCCTGCCGACACCGAGGTGCGCTCATTACACTGAGCGGGTGACTGACGCCGCGCCTCCCGCCGAACGGCAGCGGCGTCGGCGACTCTGGCCGTGGATCGTCGGCGGCATCCTCGCCGTCGTGCTCGCTCTCGTCGCGATCGTCGTCGTGCCCATCCTGCTCGCGACGCCGCAGGGCTCCTCCGGGCAGGCGCGCGTCGACGGGTACCCGACGAGCGTCACCGCCACGGGGGACGACGAACGCACGCGCACCCTCACCGTCGCCACACCCGACGGGGATGCGCCCGAGCTCGACTCCGTCAGCGCGGGCGACCGCCTCGTCGTCACGGGCGACGGGTACGACGGCTCGCGCGGCCTCTACGTGGCCGTGTGCGCGATACCCGAGCAGCTCGACGGCAAGCCCGGGCCGTGCCTCGGCGGCGTCGGCTCGCAGGCGGTCGAAGAGTTCGAGGAGGGCGTCGTGCAGTACGCCGCCTCCAACTGGATCAACGAAGCCTTTGCCTGGCGCCTCTTCGGCGCGCGCTCCTTCGACGACGGCGAAGCCGGCACCTTCACCGCCTACATCGAGCTGCCGCCCGCCGCCGACGAGAACGTCGACTGCCGCGAGGTCGAGTGCGGGCTGTACACGCGCAACGACCACACGGCGTCCGCCGACCGCGTGCAAGACCTCTACGTGCCACTGCGCTGGGTTGGCTAGCTGCCCATCTGTAGCCTCGCCGGAGACATGCATCAGCCCCGGACCTGAGTCCGGGGCTGATGGAGGGGAATCAGTAGCCGATCGATGCCAGGGCCTGCAGCCCGAGCGCGATGAGCACAAAGAACGCGCCTGAGCTCAGGAGGCCGATACTGAGGCCAACAGGCGAGCCGAAGCCGTGCCAACGAAGCTGCATCAAGCGCTCCTCGGGGAGCTGAGTGCGGGTGCGGGCGTTTTTCTGGTCAGACATGTGTTTCTCCTTATGGGGTGTGGGTGTTGCGGATGGGGTGACGATCAAGCGTTGTCGGCGCTCGCCGTGTCGCGGGTCACGGCGCTTGATCGTCGGCCCGCGAGCAGGAGCCAGATCGTGAACGCGAACTCCGCCACGATGGACGGAATCGCGACGATCGCGAGCATGACGTCGGCGATGGCGGCGTAGTCGGCCACCAGCACGTGGGCGACGGTGTCGACCACGTAGGTGGTGCCGGCCACAGCGAGGATCACCCCGATCGCACGGGGAGCGATGCGCGACCGGAAGATTAGCGCGCCGAGCAGAATGAGGTGGAAGCCGAAGGCGCTCAGCCCGACGTACCACGCGAAGTCGAAAGCTCCGACCATGAGCACGGCAACATCTGGCCCGAGCGCGACGGTGGTGGTCGCGATCTCGAGCGCCAGGAACAGGAACACCGTGGCAACACCGAGGAGCACGGTGTAGGCGATGCGGAACCAGGCGATGAGCAGCGACCGCGCGCGGCCTCCCGGGGCGAACAGCACGTAGAGAGCCCACGCGACGGGGATGTCGATGAGGAAGACGGCGACGAAGGCGGCGAGACCGATGCGGAACAGGGTCTCCTGCTCGCGGATCGCTGCAACGGTCGCCTCGGCATCGCTGGGGTCGATCATCCCCTGCTTGACGATGAAGTTGGCGAAGATTGCCAGCACGAAGAGGGCCAGGTAGCCGACGCCCGCAACGCGAGCTGCGGTTCGACGTGACGAATCGGTGAGGGTGGACATGAAGGTGTTCCTTTCTGGATGTGCGGCGCTCAGGACGCCACGGTCAGCACGGCCTTGCCGCGGATGCGACCGGCCGAGAGGTCATCGATCGCCTCGCGCACCGCGGAGAGCGGGCGCACGACATCGACGGTGGGGCGGAGGTGACCGGAGGCGACAAGGCGCGCGAGCTCGGGGAGCCCCGCTCGTGACTCCGACGAGATGAAGAAGCCGAGGCGACGGCGGGTGAAGGCCGAGCGGATGCGCGCGCCGAACTGACGCTGGATGCCGCCGGTGAGCTTGCCGCCGTCTTCGCCTCCGACGATGACGAGCGTGCCCTCCGAGGTGAGAATGCGCACGAGCCGGCCCAGCGGCATTCGACCGTTGATGTCGATGATCACGTCATAGCGGTCGGACAGCACGGTGACATCTGTCGATGCGTAGTCGATGACGCGTCGCGCACCGAGCGAGCGGACGAAGTCGGCCTTCGCCGCGCTCGCCACTCCCGTGACCTCGGCACCCGCGGCCGCGGCGATCTGCACCGCGTACCCGCCGACGCCCCCGGAAGCTCCGAGAACGAGCACCTTCTGCCCTGCCCTCACCGCTCCGTGATCCCGCACGGCCTCGAGGGCGGCGAGACCGGAGACAGGCAACGCGGCCGCGTGAACCATGTCGATCCCGTTCGGGATGCGGGCCAGCGCCGACGCATCGGCGACGGCGTACTCGGCGAAGCTGCCGTCGGCGGTGCCGAACACTTCGTCGCCGACCGCGAGGCCGCGCGTGCCCGTTCCGAGGGCGACGACCGTGCCAGCGACATCGAGCCCGGGCACCGGCTGGCGCGGAGTGGACATGCCGAACATCGGGCGCACGATGTACGGCAGCCCGGCCATGATGTGCCACACGCCCCGGTCGACGCCGGCCGCGCCCACACGGAGCAGCACCTGACCTTCGCCCGGCTCGGGTACCTCGAGACGGGCGGCGCTCAACACGTCGGTGGTGCCGTAGCCGCGCTGTACGACAGCGGTCATGGTTCGAGGAATGGCGTGAGTGGTTGCAGACATAGAGGTCTCCTTCGGTCGAATGGGAAATCGTACTAAGTACGAGAACTCGCATTACGCTAGGCGTACTTAGTACGATGTGTCAAGACTCCGGACGAACCAATTCCCGGATGCCCAGCGATGAGAGGTGAGACCCCATGCTCGACCGAGCGCGGATTATTGAGGGAGCCGTGGAGCTCGCCGACCGGATAGGCCTCGAACCACTGACGATCCGACGGCTAGCCGAGCACCTCGGGGTCAAGCCGATGACGCTGTATCACTACGTTGAGGGCAAGGACGACATCATCGACGCAATGGTCGGCAGGGTCTTCGACGAGGTCGGCGAGGCCGACACGACCGTGCCCTGGAAGGACGCGATTCGCGCGCGAGCACGGTCACTGCGAGACGTGCTGCGCCGGCACCCGTGGGCGATTCCCATCATGGAGTCGCGACGCAAGCCGGGAGCGGACATTCTCGACCACCACGAGGCCATGTTGCGGGTCTGGCTGAGCACGGGCTATCCGTTGCCGGTGGTGGCGCATGGGGTCGCGGTCGTCGACGCGTTCGTCTACGGATTCGCGCTGCAAGAGACCGCGCTGCCGCTGGGCGATGGCGGCGGCGACCTCACCGAGGCCAGCGAGGACATCGTGATGCCGCTGTCGCCCGATCGTTACCCGTCACTCGTGCGGTTCACCATGGAATACGTCATGCAGCCGGGATATGACTTCGGTGCCTCGTTCGAGGCCGGCCTCGACTACGTGCTTGAGGGGGTGGAGCGTGCTGGAGCGGCAGCCGCCGAGTCTCGGGCCTGAGACTCAAGGCCGGTAGACACGGCGAGCATCGCACGCGTGATACTCAGCGGCCGAATGCAGCACCTATACGTGCCGCTGCGGTGGGCTGAGTAGCCGCGCCTAGCGCACGAGGCCGAGCACGTCGGCGCGCACGCGCGCCAGCCGGGCCTCGAGCTCGTCGACTGCGCCCTCGAGCTCGGCGCCACGCGCCGCCGCTGACCGCAGCTCTGTGCGCACGTCCTGACGAAACTCGGCGAGCAGCACCTCGGCGCGCTGCACCTGAGCCCGAGCATCCGACCGCGATTCGTGCAGCGTCGAATGCAGCGACGTCGTCGCATCGCGCACCGCCTCGTGAGCCGACTCCGTGGCCGCCGCCGCAGCAGCGGTCGCCTCGCGCGTCGCCTCCCGCGCGTACCCCGCGCCCGTCCAGTCGGTCGCGCCGCGCGAACCGCGACCGTCACGGGTGTCGCGCGACGCCGCCGCGAGCTCGGCTCGCAGCGAGGTCATCGCCTCCGACACCGACGCGCGCACCTCGTCTGCCAGGCGCCGCACCGAATCACCGATGCCGTTCTCGATGCCCTCCAGCTCGTCGCGCCGATCGTTCAACTCGGCACGCCCCGCGTCGGTGATCGCGTAGACCGACTTGCGACCGTCCGACTCCTTCGTGACGAGCCCCTCCGTCTCCAGCTTCGCCAGGCGCGGATAGATCGTGCCCGCCGACGGCACATACGTGCCCCCGAAGCGGTCGCTCAGCGCCTGGATGATCTCGTAGCCGTGCATCGGCCGCTCATCGAGCACGAACAGCAGGTACAGCCGCAGATGCCCGTGGCCGAAGACCGCGGGGCTCATGAGGCGGCCCCCGAAGCGGCAGGCTCGCCATCGACAGAATCACCGGATGCTCCGCGCACCGTGTGCACGACCGACACGTCACCCGACACCGAGTTGGCGCGCACCTCCGTGAACGACCCCGCCAACTCGCCGTAGCGACCCGAGTACTGGCCCTTCACCCCGCTGATCTGCGCGTCGTCGAGCTGCAGCCGACCGCTCAGCGTGCTGATCGAGTACTGGGCTGGCCGGCCCGCGTCGAGCCGCACCGTCAGGTCGCCGGACACCGTGCTGTTGCGCACCCGATCGGGCCCGCCGTGCAGGTCGGCCACCACGTGCGCCGAGACGCCGTCGCACGTGAACCGGCGAATCTCACCCGACGCCGTCACGTCTCCGCTCACCGTCTGCACCGTCAGATCACCGTGCAGCCCGCGCACCGACACCTCGCCGTTGACGGCGTGCACCGACACGTCGCCGGCGATGCCGTCGAGCACCACATCGCCGTTCACCGTGTTGACCGTCACCTCGGAGTGCAGCCCGCTGATGAGGCCCTCCGCCGACACCGCATTGAACGACAGCGTCGCCGAGCGCGGCACCAGGATGCTCACCTCCGCCCGCGCCTTCACGCCGAACAGTCGGAAGTTCTCGAAGAAGGTCTCCCACTTCAGCTGCGGGTGGTCGATCACGAGAGTGTCGCCCTCGAGCGCCACCTTCAGGTCGCGACCCGACACCGAGTGCACCTCCACGCGGGCGCCCGGCTCGTCGTGGCCGACGATGTCGATCTGCCCGCCGATCAAACCCACCTTCAGCCGACGCACGATCTCCAGATCGATGACGGTCGGGTCGGTGACGATCCAGGTCTCCTGGGCCATAAACGTGCTCCTTGCTCGAGCCCCGGCGGGGCATCCATAACGCGATATATCGCGTGTTCGGAACTCACGATATATCGCGAGCGCGGCCTGCGCAAGCGGGAGTCCAGTTCCATCCCGGTCCGACCCAGGGCGCCACGCCGCGCCTAAACACGCCCAAAGTGACAAACCACGCGAAACGTTCGGCGTGAGTTGTCACTTTCGGCCACGCGAGCAGCCGAGTCGCGCACGTCGCCTGGAGTTCGCGTCGCGAAAGTCTTGACCTTGACGCAGCGTCAACCTCTAGCGTGGGGCACGCACACGAGAGGAGACGGTCATGCAGTGGTCGATTCAAGAGATCGCGCGACTGGCCGGCGTCACGAGCCGCACCCTGCGGCACTACGACGACGTCGGCCTGCTGCCCCCGACGAGCATCGGCACCAACGGGTACCGGTACTACGACGAGGCGGCGCTCAGGCGCCTGCAGCGCATCCTGATGCTGCGCGAGCTCGGGCTCGGCCTGCCCGCGATCGCCGAGGTGATCGCCGGCCAGGCCGACGACGCCCGCGCGCTCGTGACGCACCTGAACTGGCTCGAGAACGAGCGGGCGCGGGTCGAGCGGCAGATCGCGAGCGTGACCACGACGATTCGAAAGATGGAAGGAGGTGAACAACTGATGGCAGAAGAAATGTTGGACGGATTCGACCACACGGTCCACAAGGACGAGGTGGTCGAGCGCTGGGGCGCCGACGCCTACGATCGCGGCGACCGCTGGTGGCGCGAGCTGGGTGCCGATGGTCAAGCGGGATTCCAGGCGGAGGCAGCCGAGATCCAGCGCGGCTACGCGGAGGCCGTCGCGGCGGGAACGCCCGCCCACGACTCGAGCGTGCAAGCACTCACCGCGCGGCACTACGCGTGGGTGCGCGCCGGCTGGGGCGGCACGGCGCCGAGCGCCGAGGCGTACCTCGGGCTCGGCGACATGTACGTGGCCGACCCGCGCTTCGCGCAGCACTACGGCGGCCCCGAGGGCGCCGAGTACGTGCGCGAGGCGATGCGCGTCTACGCGCGGAACGAACTCGCGTAGTAGCCGTGGTGCGAGCGGACGGGTAGGGGCCCATACCCGTCCGTCGCGATCACCTCGACCGTCGCGATGACCGCCCACACCGCGAGGCCCGCGAGGGCCGTGCCGAGCGCGATCACGAGCCCACCACCACGATCGGAGCGGTCGGGTTCGTCGGGTCGGAGGGGTCGGGCTGAGGCGGGCCGGCGACGGGCGTAGCCGCCGACCCGCGGTCTGCAGATGCCGTCGCGGGTGCTGACGCAGCAGGTGCGGCACTAGCGGCACCGGCAGCAGCGGCACCGGAGTGCGCAGCATCCGACGGCAGCGGCACGCGCAGCCGCGGCAGCGTCACGTGCACCATGGGCCCGATGAGCAGCGCGAACGCGACCGTGCCGAGCCCGACGTTGCCGCCCAGCAGCCAGCCGATCGTCAGCACCGTGAGCTCGATCGTGCCGCGCACCGCCCAGATGGGAAACCCGAAGCGCGCGTGCGCGCCCGTCATGAGGCCGTCGCGCGGCCCCGGGCCGAACCCCGCGCCCACGTAGAGACCGGTCGCCACGGCCAGCAGGGCGAGGCCGCCGCCGAAGATGAGGATGCGCGCCCACAGCTCCTCGGGAGCCTCGAACGCCCACAGCCCCACCTCGAGTGCCGGCCCCACGATCAGCACGTTGAGCACCGTGCCGATACCGGGCTTCTGCCGCAGAGGAATCCAGAGCAGCAGCACGAGGGCGCCAATCAGCACAGTGACCAGTCCAATTCCCCACCCGGTCTGCAGGTCGGCGCCCTGCGCGAAGACCGTCCAGGGGTCGAGCCCGACGGCCGCCTCGATCATGAGCGCGAGCGCGATTCCATAGAGAAAGAGGCCGACGAAGAGCTGGGTCCAGCGGCGTACGAGGAGACGAGGAACAGGGTGCTGGGGGGACGACATGACGACAGTCCACCGCGTGAGTGGACCGTTGCGCAAGAGGCCAATTTGGGTATTGTGGACCCGTGCCCTCGCTCACCCCCCGCCGATTGGCCGCCCAGCTCGGCGACTGGCGGCCCTCCAACGGAGACCCGCTGTACGCGGCGCTCGCCGACCGCATCCGCCTGCTCATCCTCGACGGGCGCATCACCCTCGGCGCACGACTGCCCGCCGAGCGGCAGCTCGCCCAGCACGAAGACCTCAGCCGCACGACCGTCGCCGGCGCGTACGCCCGCCTGCGCGAGCTCGGGTTCCTCCAGAGCGTGCGCGGGTCAGGCAGCGTCGCCCGCCTGCCCGACGGGCCGGGCATCCCCGAACCGACCGCGACGACCGCGGGCCTCCTCGAATTCTCCAAGGCGACCCTCACGGCGATCCCCCTCGTCGCCGACGCCGCCCGCGACGCCGCCGCGATGCTGCCGCAGCACCTCGGTCTCGCCGGATTCGACCTCTACGGCCTCACCGAGCTGCGGGAGGAGATCGCCGACCGCTACACGCGGCGCGGCCTGCCCACGACCGTCGACGAGGTCATGGTCACCCTCGGCGCCCAGCACGCCATCGCCCTCGTCGCCCGCGCCCTCGTCGCGCGCGGCGACCGCGTGCTCGTCGAATCGCCCAGCTACCCGCACGCGCTCGAAGCCTTCCAGCAGGTCGGCGCCCGACTCGTGACCGTTCCCGTCACGACCGAGAGCGGCTGGGATGACGAGGCCCTCGAGCAGGTCTTCCCCCGCACGGCCCCCGCGCTCGCCTACCTCATGCCCGACTTCCACAACCCCACGACGCGCACCATGCCTGCCGCTCAGCGCGCCCGGGTCGTCGCCCTCGCCGAGCGCCACGGCACGACGATCGTCGCCGACGAGACCATGAGCGACCTCGGCTTCGACAGCGACGCTCCCCCGCCACTCGGCATTCACGGCTCCGTCATCACGATCGGCTCCGTCGGCAAGAGCGTGTGGGGCGGAATCCGCCTCGGCTGGATCCGCGCCGAGCGCTCCACCATCACGCGCCTCGCCCTCGCCCGCACGTCGAACGACCTCGGCAACCCCACCCTCGAGCAGCTCATGCTGCTGCGCCTCCTGCAGCAGTACGACCGCGTGCTCGACTCCCGCCGCGAGCAGCTGCGCGCCGGTCATGCCCTCCTCACCGGGCTGCTGCGCGAGCGATTCCCGACCTGGCGCGTGCCCGAGGTGGCCGGCGGCCTCACCCTGTGGGTCAACATCGGCGCGCCTCTCGCCTCACAGCTCGCCCTCGCCGCCCGCACGCACGGCGTGCTCATCGGGGCGGGCCCGCGCTTCGGCCTCGACGGCGCCTTCGAGCGCTACCTTCGACTGCCGTTCTGCTACCCCGAACCCGATACGCGCGCCGCCATCGACGGGCTCGAGCGGGCGTGGCACGACGTCGCCGCGCACGAGTCCTCCCGACCCGTCGACGACCTGCTCGACACGGTCGTGTAGCGCGGGCCGAGCATCCCGCGCCCCGATGCGGCGGGTGCATACCTGCCGCATGGCGAATGCCCAGTAATCTCTGGGATGCTCGCCCACGGTCCCGCGTCCCCGCACGCGCGACGCCCCTGCCCCCACGCCGCGCGACGGCACACACTGCATCGGAGACCCACGTGCACCTGCTCTCGGTGTTCAGCCTGCGCAACCGAGCGCTCATCGCTCTCGTCACGATCGTCGTGGGACTGTTCGGCGCTCTCGCACTCAACAGCCTCAAGCAAGAACTGATCCCCTCGATCAGCTTCCCGCAGATCATCGTCATCACGCAGTACCCGGGTGCCGCGCCGGCCGTCGTGGAAGAAGACGTCTCGACGCCCATCGAGACCGCCATTCAGGCCGTGCCAGGGCTCGAAGAGTCGAACGCGACCTCCAACACGGGCTTCTCGCTCGTGAGCGCGAGCTTCCAGTTCGGCACCGACATCGCGCGCGCCGAGCAGCGCGTGCAGCTCGCCGTCAACCGGCTGCAGCTGCCCGACGACGTTGAGCCGCAGGTGCTCACGGGGTCGATCGACGACCTGCCGGTCATCCAGATCGCCGTCACGAGCGATCTCAGCCCCGGCGACCTCGCCGAGGCGCTCGACGCGCAGGCCGTGCCCGACCTCACGCAGCTCGAAGGAGTGCGCGAAGTCTCCGTGTTCGGCGCCGTCGGCGATCGAGTGACGATCACCGCGGACGACGACGCGCTCGCCGACCTCGGGCTCGTGCGCTCCGACATCGTCGACACGCTCGACGAGTACGGCGTGCTGCTGCCCGCCGGCACCATCACCGAGGACGGCCAGACGCTCGCCGTGCTCACGGGCGTGCGGATCGAGACGCTCGAGGAGCTCGCCGCCCTGCCCATCATCGGCGCGGAGAGCGCCGACGTTACAACGATCGACGATGTGGCCGATGTCGCGGTCGTGGGCGACCCGATCGAGGGCTACTCGCGCGTCAACGGCGAGCCCTCCCTCACGCTCGCCGTCACCAAGACCCCCGACGGCAACACCGTCGACGTCTCGCGTCTCGTGCAGGAGACGCTGCCCGGGCTCGCGACCGCCATCGGCTCCGGCACCGCCTTCACGGTCGTCTTCGACCAGGCGCCGTTCATCGAGAGCTCAATCGAGGCGCTCGCGACCGAGGGCACGCTCGGCCTGTTCTTCGCCGTCATCGTCATCCTGCTGTTCCTGCTCTCGGTGCGCTCCACGCTCGTCACCGCCATCTCGATCCCCACCTCGATCCTGCTCACCTTCATCGGCATGCAGGTCTCCGGCTACAGCCTCAACATCCTGACCCTCGGCGCCATCACCATCTCGATCGGGCGCGTCGTCGACGACTCGATCGTCGTCGTCGAGAACATCAAGCGCCACCTTGCGCTCGGCGAGGAGAAGATGCAGGCGATCCTCGTCGGCGTGAAGGAGGTCGCGACCGCGATCACCGCCGCGACCGCGACGACCATCGCCGTCTTCCTGCCCCTCGCCCTCGTCGGCGACATCACGGGCGAACTCTTCCGGCCGTTCGCGCTCACGACCGCGATCGCCCTCGGCGCCTCGCTCTTCGTCTCGCTCACGATCGTGCCGGTGCTCTCCTACTGGTTCCTGCGCCCGCCCAAGGTCGGCTCGCATGCCGCTGCGATGTCGTTCGAAGAGGAGTCGGCAGCGCCGACGCGCCTGCAGAAGAGCTACCTGCCGATCCTGCGCTGGACCCTCCGCCGCCCCGTCGCGACCATCATGCTCTCGCTGCTCATCCTCGGCGGCACGGCCGGGCTCGCGACGAACCTCAAGACGAACTTCATCGGCGACTCCGGCCAGAACACGCTCACCGTGTCGCAGACCCTCCCCAACGCGACGAGCCTCGACGAGCTCGACCGCGCGGCCACCGTGGTCGAAGAGGAGCTGCTCGAGGTCGAGGGCATCGAGACCGTGCAGGTGGCGATCGGCTCGGGCGACGGCTCCGCGCTCTCGCTCTTCGGTGGCGGCGGCGACATCACCTACTCGATCACGACCGACGAGAGCGCCGACCAGGTCGCGCTGCAGGATGCTGTGCGCGAGGCGATCGCCGACCTCGACGACGTCGGCGAGATCGCTCTGCAGGCGGCGGGCTCCGGCTTCGCATCCTCGTCGATCGACGTCGACATCAGCGCCGCCAACGAGAGCGACCTGCAGGAGGCCGCGACCGCGATCCTCGACGCCGTCTCCGACCTCGACGTCACGGCCGAGGCGAGCAGCAACCTCGCCGCCACCCAGCCGTACCTCGCGATCGAGGTCGACCGGCAGCGCGCCGCCGAGCTGGGGCTCAGCGAGGTCACCGTGGGCGGCATCGTCGCGCAAGCGATGTTCCCGGCCTCTGTCGGCTCGGTCATCATCGACGAGAAGACGCTCTCGATCTATCTCCCCAACGAGAACGCCCCCACCACGGTCGAGGAGCTGCGCGACTTCGAGCTGCCCACCGCGATCGGGCCGCAGCCGCTCAGCGAGCTCGCCTCCGTCGAGGAGTCGTTCGGCCCCGCGACGATCACGACCATCCGCGGCATCCGCAGCGCGACGGTGAGCATCACGCCCTCCGTCGAGGACGTCGGCGCGGCGTCGATCGCCATCCAGGAGGCCGTCGACGGCGCCGACCTGCCCGATAGCGCGAACGCGACACTCGGCGGCGTGACCGCGCAGCAGGCCGACGCCTTCAGCCAGCTCGGCCTCGCGCTGCTCGCCGCGATCCTCATCGTGTACGTCGTCATGGTCGCCACGTTCAAGAGCCTGCGCCAGCCGCTTCTGCTGCTCGTGTCGATTCCCTTCGCGGCGACCGGCGCGATCGCCCTGCAGCTCATCGCCGACATCCCGCTCGGTGTGCCCTCGCTCATCGGCGTGCTCATGCTCATCGGCATCGTCGTGACCAATGCGATCGTGCTCATCGACCTCGTGAACCAGTTCCGCGAGCGCGGCATGAAGACCGGCGAGGCCGTCATCGAGGGCTCCTCGCGCCGCCTGCGCCCGATTCTCATGACGGCGGCGGCGACGATCTTCGCGCTCGTGCCGCTCGGCCTGGGCCTCACCGGCAGCGGCGGGTTCATCTCGCAGCCGCTCGCGATCGTCGTCATCGGCGGCCTCGTCTCCTCGACGATCCTCACGCTGCTTGTGCTGCCGGCGCTGTACTACCTCGTCGAGGGCGCCAAGGAGCGCCGCGAGGAGAAGCGGTCGGCGCGCGCTGCCGAGCTCGAGGGGCGCACCGCGTAGCAGTCGGGTCGCCGGCGCCGGCCGGGTCGGGTCGGGTCGGGTCAGGCGAGCTCGCGCGCCATGCAGACGCTCGTCGCGCTGCCCACGTAGGGACCGAACGCGGGAATGCGCTCGTACCCGCGCCGGGCATAGAACCGCAGGGCGGCATCGCTGCGGGTGCCGGTCTCCAGACGCAGGGTGCGGATGCTGCGCTCACGCGCGGCCTGTTCCAGAGCATCCATGATCGCGTCGGCGACGCCCTGACCGCGCGCCGCATCGTCCACGAACAGGCGCTTGAGCTCACCCTCGCCGGGGTCCTGCTCGACGAGTGCGGCCATGCCGAGCGCGGCGCCCTGCGCATCGCGCGCCACGAGCACCGTCGTGCCGGGCGTCGCGAGCTCGTCGACGGAGAGCAGAAAGCACTCCTCGGGTGCGTAGAGCGTGCGCGCGAACGCCTCGCCCGCGCGCAGCATCGCCTCGACCTCCAGCTGGCGGGGGTCTTCCGGGCGCACGGTCGTGGCGGGGGGCACCGTGGTCATGGCGGGCTAAGGATCATGGTGCGTTCAGAATACCGACGCGCCGCTCCGCCCGGTCGTTCAGGGTCGTCCGGTACTGTGAGGGGTCGGCTTGAGACGGGCGAAGACCTTCGCCACAGAACGTGTGCGTCTCCAGGGCCGGTACATCCCCGCCGATCGGCGGTGCGATGACACCTCGAGTTGTGACGGCCCCAGTCGAAGACTGCCTGGGATAGCGGCGCGAAAGCGCGCCGACGATGCTTCTTGCACTATCCGAAAGACGAACAGCCATGCCTCAGAACAAGAAGGCGCGCCCCGGGCGCGCCAGCACTCCCGCCCGCGCCGCCTCCGGCGCCGGTCGTGCCGGCGGCCGCGCCGCCGCCGCGAGCGGCTCGCGCAGCCCCGGCCACCGCGGCTACCGCCCCGAGGATGCCGACGCGCCCGCGAAGAAGGCGCGCTGGAGCCGCGAGGAGCGCGTCGACCGCGGCCACGCTCCGGAGCGCTCGCGCGGAGACCGCGAGGTGCGCGGCGAGCGCGCGGCGCGCGGCGGGCGAGACGAGACCGGTCGACCTGCGCGCGACGAGCGCGGGCGCCCGGATCGCGCCGACGCGGGCCGGCCCGCCCGGGAGGACCGTGCTCGCCCCGCGCGGGACGACCGCGGTCGCCCGGACCGCGCCTCGCGCGACGAGCGTGGCGGACGCCCGTCTCGCGGCAAGGACGTGTCGGTGCAGCGCACGGGCACGGGCCGCACGGCGCACCGCCCCGAGTGGCGCCCGCAGAAGGATGCCGCGAACGAGCGACCCGCGCGCCGGTTCGGCCGCGACTCGCGTCCGCACGACCGACAGTTCGACGACCGCGGCGGCGAGTCGCGCGACACACGCCGCGACAGCGGCCGAAGTGTCGGTGCAGCAGACACCCGCCGTCGGGATGACCGCCCCGCCCGCGCACCCCGCGCCGAGACCCGTGCGCCCCGCACCGAGACCCGCGACGCGGGCTTCTACCCGAGCAAGTCCGCCGCCGGGCCGGTCGACGACGTCGTGCTCGAGCGCCTCGAGGCCGACGCCGTGCAGGCCCGCGACGTGGAGGGCGTGACCTTCACCGACCTCGGCCTCGGCGGCAACATCACGCGCACGCTCGAGGATCTCGGCGCGGTGACGCCGTTCCCGATCCAGGCGGCGACGATTCCCGACGTGCTCGCGGGCAAGGACGTACTCGGCCGCGGCCGCACCGGCAGTGGCAAGACGATCGCCTTCGGGGCGCCCCTCGTCGAGCGACTCATGGAGAACGGCGGGGGCAAGAACCGCAAGGAGGGTCGTGCGCCGCGCGCCCTCATCCTCGCGCCGACGCGCGAGCTCGCCCTGCAGATCGACCGCACCGTGCAGCCCATCGCCCGCAGCGTCGGGCTGTTCACGACGCAGATCTACGGCGGCGTGCCCCAGGCCCGCCAGGTCGGCGCGCTGCGCCGCGGTGTCGACATCATCATCGGCACGCCCGGCCGCATCGAAGACCTCGTCGAGCAGGGTCGCCTCGACCTGAGCCGCATCGAGATCGTCGTCCTCGACGAGGCCGACCACATGTGCGAGCTGGGCTTTCTCGAGCCGGTGCAGCGCATCATCCGGCGCACACGCACCGGCAACCAGAAGCTCCTGTTTTCGGCGACCCTCGATTCGGGCGTCGCGAGCCTCGTCACCGAGTTCCTGTCGAGCCCGAGCATCTACGAGGTCGCGGGGGAGGACCAGGAGTCGTCGACGATCGACCACCGCGTTCTGCTCGTCGAGCAGCGCGAGAAGCGTGCCGTCATCGAGCAGCTCTCCGCGGGCCCCGGCAAGACGCTCGTCTTCGCGCGCACCCGTGCTTTCGCCGAGGAGCTCGCCGATCAGCTCGACGACGCGGGCATCCCCGCCGTGAGCCTGCACGGTGACCTCAACCAGGCGCGGCGCAGCCGCAACCTCGAGAAGCTCACGAGCGGTCGGGTGAGCGTGCTCGTGGCCACGGATGTCGCGGCCCGGGGCATCCACGTCGATGACATCTCGCTCGTGATCCAGGCCGACGCGCCGGACGAGTACAAGGCGTACCTGCACCGCTCGGGCCGCACGGGCCGCGCGGGCAAGGTCGGCACGGTCGTGACGCTCGTCACGCGCCAGGGCCGTCGCCGGCTCGACGAGCTGCTGGGTCGCGCCGAGATCGACGCCGTCGTGCACGAGGTGCGCGCGGGCGACGCCCTGCTCGACGAGCTCGCTGCTCTCTAGCCGCGCGCCCGTTCGACGCGGTGCGGGATGCTCGGCTCAGGCGAGCGAGAGCATCGCGCTCGCCGCGAGCGCCAGCACGAGCCCGACCCACTGCAGCCGCGCGATGCGCTCGCGCAGCACGACCGCCGCGAGCAGGATGGTGCCGGCCGGGTAGAGCGCGGTGAGCACCGAGACGACCGTGAGGTCGCCGAGCCGCAGCCCGATGAGCACGATCGCGTTGGCGGCGGCGTCGAGCACTCCGCACCCGACGGCGAGCCAGAACCCGGCGCGCCACCCGCCGCGCAGGGCCGCCGCACTCGCGCGCAGCAGGGTCGTGCCCGCGCGAACGGGGGTGGACGCGGCGCCGCCGAGGGCGTGCGGGGCGCCGTGGGTGCCTTCGAGAATCGCGAGCGGAGCATCCCGAGCGGAGACGTGGCGCCGCCCCGCGATGACGGCCAGCACGACGATGACCGTGATCATGAGGCTGGCGTTGACGAGCCGATTGATCACGAGAGGCACCAAGCCTGAATCGTCGGGCGTCTGGTCGATGAGGATGTAGAAGGCGCCGATGAGCATGCCGGAGCCCGTGGCCATGAGGAGCCCGCGCAGGCTCGGGCGCACGGCACCCTTCTCGGGAACGAAGCCCACGAGCACGACAGCGACGAGCGCGAGGCCCAGCGCGGGATACGCGATGGCGCCCAGTCGTTCGCCCGTCGCGAGACCCCACGTCATCGGAACGACCGCCGAGATCACCGCGGTGAGGGGCGAGAGGATACTCATGGGCCCGATGGCGAGGCAGGCATATAACAGGGCGATCGCACCGGCTCCCGTCACGCCAGACAGCAGGCCCCAGAACACGGCCGCGCTGCTCCACTCGCCGCCGACAACGGCAGCGGCGACGGCGAGCAGCACGACTCCTGACAGCGCGGCCAGCGCGGTCACCCGCAGGGCCGAGATGCGACGCGAGGCGAGACCGCCGAGGAAGTCGGCGGCGCCGTAGACGAGCGCACCGGCGAGACCGAGAACTACTGTGAGCACGCGCACCTCCCGCAGTCGACCGGCCCGCCGTCGATTCTCGCACTCCGGGGGAATGCCTCGGTGCACGCCCCTGTTGGAGCGAGGGGGCCGGCGTCATATTCGCGCGCGCACCACGGGACTCTCGTAGCCTGGATGCCCGCGGGCGTGCGTCGTGCTCAGCCCCGCCCCGCAGACTTCCATCGCCGACTCACCGAGGAGAGACACACCATGGCTCGCATCTACCAGGACATCACCGAGGCGTTCGGCAACACGCCTCTCGTGAAGCTCAACGCCGTGACCGATGGCGCCAAGGCGACGGTGCTCGCCAAGCTCGAGTTCTACAACCCTTCCGCGAGCGTCAAAGACCGCCTCGGTGTCGCGATCATCGAGGCCGCCGAGAAGAGCGGCGAGCTCACCAAGGGCGGCACGATCGTCGAGGGTACGAGCGGCAACACGGGTATCGCGCTCGCCATGATCGGCGCTGCGCGCGGGTACCACGTCATCCTCACGATGCCGGAGACCATGAGCGAGGAGCGCAAGATGCTGCTCAAGGCATACGGTGCCGAGCTCGTGCTCACCCCCGGGTCCGAGGGCATGAAGGGCGCCGTGTCGAAGGCGGCCGAGATCGTGGCGAACACCCCCGGCGCGGTGCTCGCGAAGCAGTTCGAGAACGAGGCGAACGCCGAGGTGCACCGCCGCACGACGGGCCCCGAGGTGTGGAACGACACCGACGGCGCGGTCGACATCTTCGTCTCGGGCATCGGCACGGGCGGCACGCTCACCGGCACCGGCCAGTTCCTCAAGGAGAACAAGCCCGGCGTGCAGATCGTCGGAGTCGAGCCGGGGGAAAGCCCCATCCTCAACGGCGGTGACCCCGGCCCGCACAAGATCGCCGGTATCGGCGCCAACTTCATTCCCGCCGTGCTCGACCGCGAGATCTACGACGAGATCATCGACGTCAACATCTCCCAGTCGGTGAGCATGGCGCGTCGCCTCGCCGCCGAGGAGGGCATCCTCGCCGGCATCTCCTCGGGCGCGACCGCGCACGCCGCGATCGAGCTCGCAAAGCGCCCCGAGAACGCCGGCAAGACGATCGTGGTGATTCTCGCGAGCTACGGCGAGCGGTACCTCTCGAGCGTCCTCTACGAGGACCTGCGCTCCTAGATGCCACTGCGGGAGGACATCGCGACGGCGCGCCTGCGCGACCCGGCCGCGCGCAGCGGCCTCGAGGTGTTCCTCACCTCGGCGGGGCTGCACGCCATCTGGTGGCACCGCATCGCGCACCGACTGTGGCGCTGGCGGCTGCGGCTGCTCGCGCGCATGATCGCGCAAGCGGCGCGCGCGTGGACGGGCGTCGAGATCCACCCGGCGGCGACGATCGGCCGACGCTTCTTCATCGACCACGGCATGGGCGTCGTGATCGGCGAGACCGCCGAGATCGGCGACGACGTCATGCTCTACCACGGCGTCACCCTCGGCGGCCGCACGCAGTCGGCGGGCAAGCGTCACCCGACGGTGCAGGACGGCGTGCTCATCGGCGCGAACGCGACCGTGCTCGGCCCGGTGACGATCGGCGCCCGCTCGCAGGTGGGCGCGCTCGCGCTCGTGACGAAGGATGTGCCGCCCGATTCCGTCGCGACGGGCATCCCGGCGACCTCGCGGCCGCTCGACCGGGGCGCCGGCTCGGGTCCTGGGCCTGACGGATTCTTCATCGACCCGGCCATTCACATCTAGCCGGCGTCGACGTCGCGACCGTTCAGCGTGGGTGCCTGATATGATGACTTCATCATGTCGTCAGGTGAAGCCGAGCTCCATCGGGATGCTCAGCTCTCGCATCGCCCGCTGTATCAAGTGAAGGCGGACTTCTTCAAGGGGCTCGCACATCCCCTGCGCATCCGCGTGCTCGAGCTGCTCAGCTCGGCCGAGGAGCGCACGGTCGCCGAGCTGCTCGACGAGACGGGCCTCGAGCCCTCCCACCTGTCGCAGCACCTCGCCGTGCTCCGTCGTCACCGGCTCGTGGCGTCGGAGCGGCGCGGCAGTCTCGTGTACTACCGGCTCGTGCACCGCGAGACCGCGCAGCTGCTCGTCATCGCTCGTGCGCTGCTGCTGCGGATCGCGGACGACGAGCGCGCGCTGCACGCGGCGGCCCGCGCGTTGCCGGCCCTCGAGGTGAGCTGATGCGGTCGACGGCCGCGGGCCGTCGCCTCAGCGCCATCGGTCGAGGTGCTCGCGCGCTGCTGCCGGCGCGCGCTGACTACCGGATGCTCCGCCGCACCTGGCGGGGCGACCTGCTGGCGGGTGTCACCGTCGGGGTCGTCGCGCTTCCCCTCGCGTTCGCGTTCGGGGTGAGTTCGGGGGTCGGTGCAGAGGTCGGTCTCATCACGGCGATCGTCGTGGGCGTGGTCGCTGCGGTCTTCGGCGGGTCGAACGTGCAGGTGTCGGGGCCGACCGGAGCGATGGTCGTCGTGCTCGCGCCGATCGTCGTGACGTATGGCGTCGACGTCGTTCCCGTCGTCGCGGTGCTCGCGGGTGCCATCGTCGTGCTCGGGGGCCTTCTCAGGCTCGGCCGCACGGTGACCTACATCCCGTGGCCCGTGATCGAAGGCTTCACCCTGGGCATCGCGATCATCATCGCGGCGCAGCAGATCCCCGCAGCTCTCGGGGTGGCGAGCGCAGTCGAGCCGCAGGCGGTCGTCGCCGCCGTCACCGCGTTCGGTCTGATGTCCTGGCCCTCCGCCGCCTGGGCCGTGGGCGCGACCCTGCTCGTGGTGGTCATCATGGTCGTGCTGCCGCGACTGCACCGGCACCTCCCCGGGTCTCTCATCGCGATCGTCGTCGTCACCGCGCTCGCGCAGCTTCTCGAGGCTCCGGTCGACACCATCGGGCCGCTGCCGTCGAGTCTGCCCGCGCCGGGGCTTCCCGACCTCAGCGGTATCGATCCGCTCGTCCTCCTCGGCCCTGCCGTCGCTGTCGCCGCGCTCGCCGCGATCGAGTCGCTGCTGTCGGCACGCGTCGCGGCGTCACTGGCGCCGACCGGTCCCGTTGACGCCGACCGCGAGCTCGTCGGCCAAGGGCTCGCATCCATCGCTGCCGGCTTCTTCGGAGGCATGCCCGCCACGGGGGCGATCGCCCGCACGGCGGTGAACGTGCGCAGCGGGGGCCGCTCGCGGCTCTCGGCGGTCGTGCACTCCCTCGTCCTGGTGATCGTGGTGTACGCCGCGAGCAGTCTCGTCTCGGGCATCCCTCTCGCCGCTCTAGCTGGCGTGCTCATCGTGACCGCCGTGCGCATGGTGGGCCCCGCGACCGTGCGCGCCATCGTGCGCTCGACGCGGGCGGACGCCGCTATCTTCGTCATCACCGCGATCGTGACGATCTCGTTCGACCTCATCATCGCCGTGCTCATCGGCATTGCCGCCGCCGCGGTCATCGCGTTGCGCGAGCTTGCGCGCTCGAGCAGCGTCACGCGCGAGGCGGTGCCCGGGGTCGCAGAGCCGGGCGATGAGCGTATCGCCGTCGTCCGTCTCGACGGCGCCCTCTTCTTCGGCGCCGCCGAGCGCGTGCTCGACGAAGTGGCGTCGCTCGAGAACGTCTCCGTGGTGATCATCCGCCTCTCGCAGCTGCGCTCGCTCGATGCCACCGGGGCGCGCGTGATCTCCGACATCATCGATGCTCTGGAACGTCGTGGCGTGACCGCGATCATGAAGGGCGTGCTGCCGCAGCACCGTGGACTCATCGAGCGCGTGGGCGTCACCGAGCACCTGCGGCACCCCCGCCACCTCATCGCCTCCCTCGACGATGCGGTCGAGCATGCGCGCTCCCACATCCGGCGGGAGAGGCAGTCGACCGTCGGCGGTGCCGACTAGCCTGGGGCGGGTGAGCATCGCGACCCAGACCCCCCAGCAGGTGCTCGAGACGGTGTTCGGCTACCCGGCATTCCGCGGCGAGCAGCAGGCCATCATCGAGCACGTCGTGAGCGGCGGCGACGCCCTCGTGCTCATGCCCACGGGTGGCGGCAAGAGCCTCTGCTACCAGATTCCGGCCCTCGTGCGGGAGGGCGTCGGCGTCGTCATCTCGCCGCTCATCGCCCTCATGAAGGACCAGGTGGATGCTCTCGCCGCCGTCGGCGCCCGCGCCGAGTTCCTCAACTCGACGCAATCGCCCGACGAGCGGCGCCGCGTCGAGCAGGCTCTGCTCGCGGGCGAGGTGGATCTGCTCTACCTCGCACCCGAGCGCGTGACCGTGCCCGCGACGGGGCAGCTGCTCGACCGCCTCAACGTCGCACTGTTCGCGATCGACGAGGCGCACTGCGTGTCGCAGTGGGGGCACGACTTCCGGCCCGACTACCTCGCACTGTCGATGCTGCACGAGCGCTGGCCGAGCATCCCGCGCATTGCTCTGACGGCGACGGCGACGCAGGCGACCGCCGA
>Ga0316202_10001118_pt1 | contig 22600 bp, 29 predicted proteins | sample 3monrhotite_MG_FD_204934 | JGI IMG/M metagenome (GOLD analysis project Ga0316202, IMG submission 204934) | Microbial mat bacterial communities from mineral coupon in-situ incubated in ocean water Damariscotta River, Maine, United States -... | ecosystem: Environmental > Aquatic > Marine >... | reverse complement strand
GGCCGCAGCGAAACCATAGCCGCTTAGAGCTGTGGCTTGCGCGCGTGTGACTGTCGCATCGCGCACCTTGATGCTCTCGTCAGGAGGGCCGGCAAACTCGAGGTCCACCGTGTTGTCGACGGTCGTGTCGGTGCCGAACAGGTAGTAGGCCAGATCCCGGTCGTTGTCCTCAACCGAGGAGTTGCCGCGAAGCGCCGCGTATTCTGCGGTCACGGCGCCGTTGCTGTCGATCTCCTGCCAACCCATGTTCCGCACCAGCTTTCTCGAGCGGATGCCGAACTCTGTGTTGTCCACAAAATTCCAGCCCGTGTTGCTGCCCGCGGCGTTCTGACCGACCAGATACTTACCAGCGTCAGAGTCAATGTTGAGCATCGGGAAGCTGGCGTTGTTGCGCAGGAAGTTGTCGTCGAGGAAGTCGATCATCGCCCGGGAGTAGAAGGGCTGACCGAGAACGCCCGTGTCATCGACAGCGGGATCGGTCTGGATGGTGATCGCCTCAGACGCAGCACTCGCTGGGGTCAGGCCGTCCGACACCATCTCGAGCGTCCAGCTGGCGCCGACCGTCGTGATGCCGCGCACGACGTAGTAGCCGTTGTTCGCTGCCGTCGCGTGGGCCGCGACCAGCACCTTCTGGCCAATGCGAACCACGGGCAGATTGGTGCCAGCCGAGGTCACGCCGACAGTTGCGCCGGAGGGCGTGCCCCAGACCGCGTCAGAGACCGCGTCCGAAACAATGCCCGGTTGCTCGAGGATATACATGCCGAGGGCTGCAGTATCCCAGAACACGCTCTTCTGCTCGCTGTCCACCGTCACCGGCTCAGAGCCTGCGTTGACCGGCGCGATGCCCGTCAGCTTGGTGCAGGTGAAACCGTTGGTCACAGCGGCTGTGGTTTCGTAGACGCCGTTGTTGCCGGTTGTTGAGTGGTCCCGAACGATGAGGCGGGAACCGATCTCGAGCGCTGGCAGGTTGACGCCGGCGCTGGTGATGTCCACCTCGTCGCCTGAAGCGTTGGCCCAGACACCATCCGACACGGCTGTCTCGAGCGTGGCCAGAACATCGACCGCGCGACCTGTGCCGTCCACGACGGGATCGGCGCCAGACACCTTGCGCACGTCCACGGCTGAGGAGAGCGGCGTTGCGTCGTCGACCTGATACAGGCCGTTGTTCGTGGTCTGCGGGTGGTTGCGGATTTCGAAGAACTCTTTGTCCACGAGGCGCGGGATTTCAGAACCGGCGCTGGTGACGGTTACCGCGTCGCCGGTGGGTGTGCCGAAGACGAGGTCCGATACTGCTTGGATGCGACCCTGAGAAATGGAGTGGGGGTCAGCGGCCACTGTTGGGTTAGCCATGGGGTAGTCTCCTTAGGTGATAGACCGCTGAGGGTCAGTGCATGCGGTCGGCGTGGCGCTCAAGCAGTGTGGCGCTGTCTTTGAGAATAACAGCATCCACGCGCTCGATGAGCCCGTCGGGTCCGCGCTGGGGGTAAAAGCGATAGTTTTCGCCGGCCTTCTTTCCCTTCGCCATGAGTTTGCGAAGGTCCGCGACCTCGCGGCGCAACGTGCGCAGCTGGGCCTCGGTTTCTGTGAGATCAGCAGACGGCTGAACATCGACAATCTTTTCGAGCCGCACGACTTCCGCTGGCTCCTTGTCCCCCTCAAGCTCGACGACCGGCAGGTCTCGTCGGCGCATCCTGATAGCTTTAACCATATCGCAGGCACTCCAGTAGTGATCTCGCCTTGTCGCGACGTTCCTCGAGCGCTGCTCTGACGTCGCCAGCCTTCATAGTTTGTGTTGTCCCGTCATCGAGGGCAACGTCGATGTCGAGATCGGCGATGCCTTCCTGTTCGAAGATGGTGCTCTGGCGAGCCTCTTCCTGAGCCACTATTTGTTCGGGGGTTGGGGGCGACGTCTGCGCTGCCGGTTGGACCGCCGCCCCCGTGTCCGCGACAACGCCTAGGGGGACGTCGCTCGCGCCGCGAACCTCGAGGCCGTAACGCTGTGCGAGCGCGCCGACCTTTGTGCCTGTGCGCGCAGCTATGCTGGCGAAGATGTTGCTTGCGACAGACGCCTGAGCGGCTGCCTGCGTGCGTGTTACCCGGGGCTGCGCTGCGGAAATGGACTGCGTCAGCTCCTGCTGTATCTGGTCCTGATCATTGATCTCGCCGGCCGGCAGCTCAGCTGCAGCTTGCTCGACCTCACGCATGACCGTCTCGCCGACACCTTCTTGGTAAGCCCGCGCCTCGACGGCCGACATTGCGTCGCCGATACTGCCGTGCTCGGTGAAGAGCGCTGAGGCTTCAGTGTTTGCGAAGTATGAGGCAAAAGCTGCCTGCTTGACCTCGATGCTGCCGCCGGTCTCGATCAGGCTGTCATAGTCGGCCCGCCCGATGCCCATCTTTTCGAGAACCTCATCGGCCACCTCGCCCTGATAGAACGTGTCCACCTCGGAGGCCGGCACCGCGATGGAAGGCTCGTTGTCGAGCGTGTTGAGGTATGCTTCGAATTTCTCGGGATCGCGGCCTCTCAGCTTGCTGTCGGCGGCCATCTGCTCAAGCGAGGCGATCCGCGCCGCCGTGTTGTCCTGATCGAGGTATCGGGCCTGCTCGCGCATGATGGCGCCCATGCGACGCGCTTGGTTTTCAATGAAGACCGATGATCCGGCAGACATCCCGGCACCACCAGCGGCACCGGCCATGCCGGCGTTGAACCACTCCAGCAGCTGCTCGGTGTTGAGCTCGACCTCTTCCTCTTTGACGCCGGCGACGGTGTACGTCTTGATGATCTCTTGGCCGGCCTCGTTGATGAACTCCTCGACAATGTTCTCCGGCAGCTCCTTGCCGATACGTCGGAAGTAGCCCTCGGCCACTGCCTCAAGAGCGTTGCCGGCGACGCCACGAAACGGCCGAGCGGCTGGGCCCAAGAACTCGAGAGCCGCATAAGGCACGGCGCCAGTCAGCGCGGCGCTGCCGCCCTCGAACTCGCCCTCCTGCACAAGCTCGCTGGCGATGTCGCCGACGCCCATGCCGTAGCCAGAAGCCGCAACACCGACGCCGCCGGTCGTAACGCCGGCAAGAGCCGTGATGGCCATGTACGGGATCGCTTGACCTGCATTGAAGGCCAGCCAGTCGGAGAACCCCTTGGCGCTCTCGATGTCGGTGAAGTTCGGCACGTCGCCGGTGATCGCCTGAATTTCCTTCGAGTATGCCTGCATCTGGGTCTGCAGCTCGGTCAGCGCTTCTTTGTCCCGGGCGATAGCTGCGACTGCGGCGCTTGCCATTGCCTGCCGCTCGACTGGCGTGGCGTTCATGTAGCCTTGAGCGAAGGACGCCTCCATCGACATCGGGTTGGTGATGCCGAGCTCCTCGAGGTCTATCGATCCGCCGGCAGCCTCGATCTTGCTGTAGACGTCCGAGAGCGCGAGGTTGTCCTTGTAGTTGCCCATCTTGGGAACGGCCGTGAGGCCTGCGCCCATCATCTTGGCGCCGACGGTTCCGGCCTGAACGCCCCGGGAAAACGTCGCGTCGGACCAGCGGGTCAGGTTCTCGATGTCATCCTGAGCGAGGCGGGCAAAGTCCACGTCCTGCAGCATTGCGCGCAGGGCAGGTGGCGCGTTTTCGAACTGACGCTGGACGCTCAGCGCTTTGACCTCCTCCGGCTTGCGACGCACGGTCTCCGGCTGGACGCCCATCGAGCGCGCCAGCTGCGTGGTTGCGGCCTCCTGATCGGCTGTCGGGCCAGAGGACACCACACGCGCCACAGGAGCGAGGCTGGGAGCCTTTGGCGCGTTCAGGGCCTGTGCGGCCTTTTCGGGGTTAAAGCCGCCCAGCGCCGCCTCAGGCGCGGGCTGGGGCACACTCTCGGCCGGGATGTTGCCCGGGGTTGCGTCGAGCGCGTCGCGCGCCTTGATCGGATCGAACGGCATCAGGCGCCAGCTGCGAGAACAGCTTCAAGCGTGTCCTCGTCCATTGCCATGCCGCGATCCTGCATGAAGGCGATGGCCAGAGCCACGTCTGTCGCGGGAACGTCGAGCCGTTTGCCGAGAGCTGCGAGGTTGTCAGGGGTCATCACCTCGAACGCAGCGCCGGCCGTCACCTTGTTGAACGGTCCAAGCGTGTCGACGAACATCAAGTCCCAGCTGGCCGTCACGTCCTTCACCAGCTCCTGCGCCTCTCTGTCGTTTGGAGCGCGGCCCTTCTCGCGTGTGAACTCAGCCACAGACTGATCGTAGTTGCCCCAGAACGCGCGGACCCGGTTGCGGTTGTCTTCGTCCGTGTCGTTGTTCACGTCGATTTCGAACTCGGCGAGCTGGTTCTTGATCACGTCGTTGGTGGTGCGCGATGGGCCCACCGATGTCCCCTTCGCCCGGGCGGTGGCCTCGGCCGACCATGTCTCGTAATTCATGTGCTCCTTCAGGCCGGCCAAGTCGACCTGCAGGCGCTCATCCGGGGGCAGCGAGTAGTAGTTTTCCTGAAGCCACGCGGCGTCGTTGTACTGCTGCACGCCGTTGGCCTTTGCGATGTACTCGGTGCCGATGCTCTCCCACAGGCCGTTTTCCTTGAGCGTCCGCTGCATCTCGAGCGGCAAGTCCTCTGGGCGCGTGCCCTGCTTCCAGATTGCATCGAGGGCTGCCTGCACTGTCTCGTTCTTCTGGGCGGTCGAGTTCTGGCGCTCGAGGCCGACGCGCGCGCTGAACTCCCGCACAGCTGCGGCCATCTCGTCGGGGTCTTCGATGTCGCGGAGCATCATCTCCACGTCCTCGGCCGAGCCCACCTCCCCGGCGAAGTCTGTCTGCTGGGCCGATGCCTGCACCGTGCCGCCGTCTGCTGTGGTTTCGCTGCCGGGTTTGAACCCTTCGACAGCTTCCATCGCATCCAGCACCATGTTGCGCTGAAGCGGGCTCAGGCTCGACATCGGTGTGCCAGCGGGAACGCCGGCAGCTGCTGCGACGGCGGCCGTGTACCTGTTGGTGTTGTTCTCCGTTGGCGGCGCGTAGCGATTGATCGCGTCTTCGATGGAGAGGTTCTTGTAAGAGCTGCTTTCGAAAAGGAGCGAGCGCTTTGCTGCACGTCCTTCTTCATACGTCGGGAACACCGCGAAGCGGCCGTCGCTTCCGACCGCGCCCTGTGAGCGGGCGAACTCGCCATACTCGATGTTGCCGGGGTTGTTGTTGCGCCATGCCCGGGTGCCTTCGCGTCGCACCACAGTACCGTCCGCCATCTCGATGGTGGTGTACCCGGCGCCGGCCGCGACGATCCGCCCAGCCGTTGAGCCCGGGGTCGATGGTGACGTTGGCGATCTGCCAGAGCTCCACGCCTCGTAGGCTTCAGAGCCACGACGCCGGCCTCTCGATGTGGCGGCCTCGCTTTTCAGGCGCGGCTCCAAGTCGTTGACCACGTTTGGCGCGATCTTGTCCTTCTGCTCCTTGAAGTATTCGTAGGCGGCCTCCGGGTCGTCTGCAGACAGCGTCTCGATCTGCTCGACGTAGAGCCCTGAGGTGCGGCGCTGGAGCTCGAGCTGCCCTTCCTCTGCTGTCTTGCCGTTGCGCGCCTGCCACGCGACTACCTCACCCTCAATCGTCGCGAGAGATGCGGCGGTCATCGATGGGTCGACGATGGCGTCCTGCTGAGCGGAGAGGATGCGCGCTTCGGATGCGCCCTCGATCCACACGTCACGCTGCTGAGATGTGTGCCGCGCGACTGTGTCTCGTGCGCCTTCCATGCGTCTCGCGAGCTGCGGTGACAGCTTGTCGCCAGCCATCTGGTTCAGCCCGGACATCGCCTCGTCTTGGAGCTTCGTGAGCGCCTCGTCGAGGGCTGCCTGCTGATCGAGAGCGGAGCGCCCCTTCTGGTTCGCGAACCCGGTCTCTGGGTTGTAGATCAGATCGCGCAGCTGGTCGGCGATGTATGTGTCGCGCTCCTTTGCGGCCGCCGTCGCCTCGCGGTCACCGATCATGTCCCCGATCTGGCCGACCACCTTGCCGGCTTGCGCCACAGCCTGTCCGACAGCCTCGCCGCCACGCAGGCCGCGCACGCCAGTCGATGGGCTCGGGATGTAGCGCCCGCCCAAGTCTGCCACTGTTGGGAGCTTTGCCATGGTCAATCGTTCCTTATCAGGTCACTGGGGCCGCTGGCGCGTAGCGGCTCATGCCAGCCGCACCTGAGAGCAGTGTCGTGCCGGCTTGGATCACGCTCGCGCGCTTCTTGTTCTTGCCCTCATAGAGCGCCTCCGCGCCCTGCTGCTCGAGGTCTTGCGCCCGGTTCTCGCCTTCCCAGATTGCATTGAGAGCGTTGCGCTGGGTTTCCTCCTCGAGGTCGCCAGCCAGATCGACATCCACGCCGCCGCCAGACGCCGCGCCAACCGCCCGAGCCCGGGAGGCCACCAGCTTGCCGCGCCGCACCATCTCGGCTGTTTTCTTGGAGGCGGTCGCCCGCTCTTCATCCGCGCGCTTTTCTGCCAGAGCGTTCTGGTAGCGCGCAGACTTCATCGCCGCGTTGCCCTGCTGAATTGCACCCACGGTGCCAATCGCTGCGGAGCCGGCGGTGAGCGCCGCACCAACACCTGATGTCGCCATCCATGTGCTGAACGTGCCGGCCGCCTGTATCATCGTCGGAATTAGCATTGCCATTGATAAACTTCCCCTTCGTCACTGGTTCCGATGTGCTCCCACCCGAGGCGGGTAAGGAAGGCGCCCGAACCCTCATCTGCGAGACATCGTGCTGGAACGTCCAGCTCTTTCATAAAGGCCAACCCCTCGCGCATGATGCGCAGCTTGGGGATGGTCACATCCTCGGCGATGTCACTGAAGACCACCGCCTGATCGCCGGCCATCCAGTACCCGGCAATGCCGGCCAGCTTGCCGTCCACCTCGAGAACGCGCGCCCGCACTGTGAGCGGTGGCAACTGGCCAAAGAAGGCCATGATGTCCGACCGCGTGGCCGGTCTGGACTTACTTTCGCTGCCGTTCAATTTCGAGCACCACTGCGAGCACCGTGCAGGGACGTGGCGCCGATGCCCGGAGGCAGATGCGGCTGTCCGTGTCCCAGTCGCCGGGGAAGTCGATCATGTCCTGATCGTACTCATCCCAGATCGTGTCGGCCGGCGTCTCGAGCTCCTCCTCAACGAGGGGCAGGTCATCGAGACTGTTGAAGTCGGGGCCGTACTGGAGCCCCTGATAATGCGTGTCCGTGAGCAGCAGCCCCATCTCCGCGATGGACTTGCGCCGGGTCAGGTCGAAGCCAGCCTGCGTCTGCATGGCCAGCTTTGCGGACTGATAGTCGGCTGTGTAAGGCAGGCCCACGACGGCGCTCTCGAAGTTTTCGCCGCCATCGGTGACCGTCACCGCTCCGCCAGACACCACGCCGGTGCCGCGATCCTTGCCCTCAGCCCAGATGACAACCGTCTCACCCTCAAGGTGACCGAGGCCCGCCGGGATCGTTAGACCAGCTGGCGCAAAGCCAACCTGCACAAAGCTATCGGCCTGAAGGTTGTTCACACCGCCTCGACACTGATCTTCGCGCGCCCACTCCTCGTGGTAGCGCACGGTGTTGCCGTCGATCACCCGGCGCACGCGATAGAAGACGCGATCCTCGATGATGCCCGGAAGAACCACGACGTCTTCGATGAAACCGTCTGTCTCCACCTGCACCCAAGCCATCACATCCTCGGCCTCGTCACGCACAAGCACTGCGGCCGTGCCGTCGGTGCGGATGACGTGCAGGCGCACATCTGGCTCTTCTTGGTGGGCGATGCGAACGATGCCCATGCTGTTCAGGTCAGGCACGAGCAGCGTGGCCTTGACCGGGCGATAGGCGTACTGCGCGCCATCCCACCGGAGCTCGTAGAGGTCGGTCGTGTTCTTGCCGACGAAGAAGCCGATGGAGTTGGAGACGGACGCGGGAATTGGCGCCGAGCCCTTTGTCGACGTTGCTTTCGAGTTGTAGTTGGAGGGGGTGATCGGCTCGTCAAAGCTGTTCGACCGGATCGACTGCTCGCGTTGATCGGTGCCCGCCATGAGGCGTTCCATCGGCAGGAGCCAGTTGACCTGATTGACCGGACCATCGCCGACCGCACGATTGATCGGCCCAGCGTCGCCATCGAAGTCGGGGTCGAAGCTGGTGAAGTTATCCGAGACAGAGCCGTAGAGCCGGCCATTGCCGCCCCACCACAGGCGCCCCTGATAGAACGCCACCGCGGTCGGCCAGCCTTGAACGTCGGACCACGCGCCTTCGCGCCACTGGTCGCTGCCATCGGTGCCGCCCAGCGCGGTCAGGACGTCGGCCGTGACGTCCGTGCCAGAGGTGTAGCCGGTGACCCGGAAGACGCCGGTGATCGATCCGCTTGGGAAGTCCAGATCGATGTCGACGGTGCCTGATGTGTAGTCGCCGGTCTTGATCCCGACGCGGTAGAAAATATCCGAATTGTCGAAGCCGTCGTTGAAAGTCTTGGTCGTGTTGACCGTGTAGCTTTCGACGTCCACCCAGCTGCCGATGGCGCCGATGCTGCGCTGCAGTGTGACGGTGGCGGTCCATGTGCCCGTGATCGCAATCGAGAGCGCGCGGCCGGTGCTGGTGCCCGTCACCAAGATGGGATCGGAGAAGGTGTTCTGTGCTGAGAGGGCGGCGTCAACCGACTGGCCGACCGATGTCAGCTGCCATGTTGAGCCGACGTGCCCCGGCTCGAAGATCGCGGTGGAGGCGGTGACCGTGATCTCGCCTGTCAGGGCCGTGGGCGTGAGCAGGATGTTCTCGAGGTTCTCGCTGAGAAACGGTCCATCGTTGGAGTTGTAGTCGACAATCGACCAGCTGTTGTTCTCGCGCCGCTCGATCCGCTTCTGCTGCCCGTCGGCGCTGGCGATATACAGGATATCGGCCGACTGATCCCAGCGCAGGCTCTTGCATTTCTCGGCGGTGTCGTAGGGCGTGGGCAGCTCGAGAAACCCACCGGCGAGGACGAACTGGCAGCTGTCGATGAGCACCGGGTAGGTCAGGCTTGTGGACAGCTCAATGTGCACGGTTGCGGCGCCGTCAGGATCAAAGGCTATCGAGTGTGTGCCTGCGCGCAAAACGGACTGCGGGAACAGGTCATCGGCGCCGGCTGAGGTGCCAACACGCAACAAGGCTGAGCCCTTTTCGACCACGATGTCGAGGTAGTGATCGTTGTTGCGCACGGCGATGTCGAGAGCGGCTGTGGTGCGACGGCGCGCAAAGCCGGAGCCTGTGCCGATCAGCTGCATGTATCCGCCGGTGGCCCACGTCGAGGCCGCGCCGGCCTCATCAGCGTCGGTCCATCCTGCAATGCTGACGTCGAAGGTGCCGTTGGTCACGGTGGTGCCGCGATCAGTGCGCCGAACGAGATCGTCGCCCATATCCCAGATCCGCAACACGCCGGGGCTGAACTCCAGAATTGCGTTGTCGTCGTTGGAAAACACGAACGGGATGTTGGCCCCGTCGTCGAGGTTTACCCCGAGGTATCCGAGCCCCGGCCGAAGCGTCATCGGCCCCAAGGTGCGCGGCATCCAGTTGGTCTGGATCGATGCCGACAGCGCGATGCGGCTGACGTCCACCCGAGAGAGGACGCGCTTGGAGACTATGCCCCGATTGAAAACCGCGAGGGTGACGTCGCTGTTCATGGCAGTGAATTGCTCCGGTCTTTGTTATACCCCATGCGGGAGGACCGCGAGCGTGCCCATTGGCCGCGCGGCAGGAACTTGACGCCCTCGTCCATCGCATCGACAGACTTGGCGTTCTGCAGGGCTTTCTTCATGTCGCCGTCGAGCTGCATCTTGAGGTTGGTGTCGTTGGTGATCCGGTTGCAGCTGAGCCAAGCGAGGCGCACCTCGAGGTAGTCGATGAAGCCCTCGGTCCACACGCCGCTGTTGAAGCCGAAGTCGGTGTCGTCGGAGACGTACCGGACGTAGAGCGGCGAGGCGTCGCTCAGCCAGTAGCCGCCCTCGTCGGCGTAGCCATTGTAAGTGAGGGGGCTCTGAAAGCGCTCATCCCCGCTCAGGGAAGAGAGGCGCCGAAAGTCGAGCGGCTTTTCGTAGGCGTAGGTCCAGCCGAACTGCGGCTCAACCGCTGTCTCCGGCTCGAGCTCGCGTGATCGGAGCGCGAAGTTCCAGTCCCCGCGCTCCAGTGCATATGAAACGAGCTTGGCCTGCGCACCCCAATACTGGTCAAGAACGCGCCGGCTTTCCCTGTTCTCAGAGACCGAGGCGAGCTTGCGCGCTGCGAGGCGCAGGAGCGCCCCGTTGTAGATGTCCAGTTTGATGTCCGCAGAAATTGCCATGTTATGCCGCCAATGCTTTCAGGTGGTTGCTGATCCAAGCGGCCGCCATTTCCTGCGTCGCGAAGTTGTCTTTCACGACGAGGTTGCTTTCCTTGGAGACGACCGTCCACTTCTTCGCCGGCCCGCGCCAGCTGGTGATGTACGGAGTGTCGTCTTTCAGAGTTTCCGCAGCGCCGAACTTGGTGAAGGCGATGAGCCCGGTGAGCACCTCGTTGCGACCGACTGCGCGGACGTAGAGGTGGAGGCGCCATGTGCCTTCTGCAGCGACAACGACGATCTCGTGTCCGACCTGCAGCTGCTTGGCGACGTGCGCCCAGCTGGCGGGAACGCCGAAGGCTTCAGCAGGCTCGCCCGGTTCGGCAACGTGGTGCCACGTCATGACGGCGTGCTCCATCGATGTGAGGCGGGTTGGCTGCTTGGCGTGGCCGACGGGCTCGGGGGCCTTCTCGGGCTCGTCCATGTCGACGTGATACGCGGGGTTTTCAATCCGTGCCTTTTCGTCGGCGAGCTCCCGCTTGTCGAGTTCGGCCTCGGCGTCGGCGAGCTCCTGCAGTGCGCCTGCGCGCGCATCTTGCATTGCCACCTCCTTCTCCGAGAGAATTTCTGGTTCGGCAGGCTTGGTTTTCTGTGGTGTTTTCGTGGCCATGAGCGTTGGTCCTTTTGGTGGGTTGGATGTGCAAAAGGGCGACCCCGTGAGGAGCCGCCCTTCTGATTGGTTATGCGCCGGTCACGGTTGCCGCGCCGCCTGCTGTAACAGCAGAGACGACGGCGATTGTGCCGAGCGGTGTCGTATCATCAGCAATGAGGACGACGTCGCCGACCTTCATGCCGAGATCAGACCCGTCCGTGAAGTAACCAGCTCCAACAACAGCAGCGTTCGCGTCAGTCGAGCCATAGACCCAGACTGAACGACCACCACCGATGCCACCGGCCAGTTTCTGCGGAGGGTTAGTTGTAGCGTAAGCCATTTTCTACTCTCCCTTACACAGCTGCGTATGCAGAACCGTTGTGGGCAATTTTGACCACGCCGGAGTTTTGCATCAGCACTGAGCCCATGAAGCACGAGCAACGAGCGAAGGAGTAATCGTCCTCCTCGTCGTAGCCCACTGCGGTCATCAGACCGCCCGTGTTCGCAGCATGTCCGATTGAGGACTTGTGGAACATGAAGCAGGTCTCGGATGCCGTACCCTTACCGGGAAGGTTCGGGTGGACGATCCACTTGACGCCCAGCCAGTCTTTGACCTTCGGCTTGTCCGTCCAACCATCGCCGCCCGGAAGGGGTTTGATGTCGACGAAGTCGCTCGATGTGTAGGCCGCGACCTGCTGGAGGTATGCCTCTGCAGCTGGCGTGATCAGGGCGTAGATTTGGTTGTCCCACGGAACGTCGTTGTTCTGCAGAACGGTCTTGCCATGAACAGCCAAGTCCAGATCGAACGTGGTTGCAGCGCCCAGAGTTTGGGTGGCTGTGGCCAGCTCGGTGATGACGTCGTCGTCGATGCGACGGTTCATCACAGACATACAGGTCTTCTGCATCAACGAACGCTGGTCACCCTGCGAAGCGAAGATGTTGAAGCCTGTCTTGATGGGCTTGTCGTGCCACTCGATGAGAGTAGCGGTGTTTTGGTTCAGGTTGTCAGCCCGACCCGGGATCAGGCCATTAACGCCGCGTGTCACGGCTGTGGCCCCACCACTGTCGCCGACGAGGAACACAGCTTGGTTCCCTTTGATCACGGCTTCTGTGGTGACAGCATCGCGGAGGAGTGACTGGTTTACTTCGAAACCGGCGATCATCTCCTGACGATACTGAATTTGGAAGGCAGTTTCTGCCATAGCTCATACTCCTTGAAATGAGCTTTCCGATTAAGCCTTTCTCTCGGTTAGCCAGCGTTAAGTTGCGGGGCCGTAGACACGGGTTGGCCGCTGCTTTGCCGGGGCGATTGTAGGGCGGGGGTTTGCGGGGGTGAGGGGGGCCGGTCAGACCGGGTTGGCCCCTCGGTCACGAAGCCTTTTGTGTGCCGAATTTGGCGCGGGCGTCGTATAGCGTGCGCAAGCGTTCCTGCTTGGCGTTGTCTTTGAAGTAGGTCGGCGGGTCGCTCCGCATCAGACCTTCAATCTCTGTGATCTCGTTCTCGATGGACTGCTCGTTGGTCAGGCCGGAGCCCGGTGCAATGAAGCCGGCGGGATTGGCCTCGAGGGCCATGCCGGTGATCCAGTCCAAGAAGTGCTTGTTGTCGCCGGCCAGAGTGCCATCGCCCAGTCGGGCATTGAGGATCAGGTCGGCCGTGCTGTTGCCCTCATCATCCACAGGCGCTGTGCTCTTGAGGAAGTTGAGGCCGGTGTTCAGGTTCGCCTTGTAGTCTGACCCCCACGCTTCGCGCAGCTCCTCGTTGGTGGTCTGGCGGTTGCTGTCGTCGGCGACCTTCTGTGCGGCCGCCTGCTCTGGGATCATCTCGTTGGCGTACCAGTCCAGCACATCCCGCACCTGCTCGGGCGAGCGGTTTGCGGCGTGGGCCCGTTCGAGGAAGCTGTTGAGGATGCCCTCGTCCTGCTCTCCGAACACGAGGCCGTCGGGCAGGCCCTCGAGGTAGCCCTTCGGGTCGCCCGGGATGCCGTTCTCCTTGCGGTAGGTCGCGAGCTCTTCGTCGGTCGGCTGGTCGCTGAGAGCGGTTGCCTCCTTGTGCTTGCCTGAGCGGATCGTGGCCTGTGCCTCGGTGAAGGTCTTGAGGAAGTCGCCGCTGCTCTTGAAGCGAGAGAGGGTTGCGAGGCTGTCCTTGTCGTCTCCTGCCAGCACAGCGCGCCAGTCGGTGTCGCCGCCAGCTGCTGGTGTGGCGTCAGCCTGTACGCCTCCGCCGAGGATCGTCCCATCAGGAGCCTGATCGGTCGTGCTTATCGGGGTCGACGAGCTGCTCGCCGGGGCTGGCGTGGCCTGCGGTTCTTGGGGTGTTTGTTCCGGCATTTTCTTTGTCCCTTAGTATAGCGATCAGGCGGTTATCGAGCCCGATCAGTTTCTGGAGTTGTTGGCCCGCAAACCAGCGGCCCTGAGCAAAGGCGGTCTCGAGTGCACCGCCGTCTCCCTCTGAGCGAAAGGAGAGCTCCCCGTATTGGCAGGCGTGGACGATGATCCACTCCAAGGCCTGCCGTTGTTGTCCTGCGGTGGCCTTGCCGGCCCACACAGATTTCAGTGCCGCGACGTCGTCAGACGAATAAGGCGGCGGCACCCACGCAGGTTTGCGCGGGTTACCCAGCCACGCGGGCTTGGGCCGTTGGCGTTCCGACATGTGTCCCCCATTGTCGTTTACTCAGCAGGTGCGAAGTTCTGGGCGGCTTGGCTGAGTTTGGCAGCGGCCTCGCCTCCCTGTTGCAGTTGCGCCATCTGGTTGGCATCTGCCTGCGCCTGATTGTCGGCATCGATGAGCGCCTGCTCTTCGACCTCCGAGCGCAGCCATTTCTCGGGCGTGCTGATACCGCCGAGAACGTCGCGAAGTGTCTTCTTGAAGTCCATGACGTGGATCGAGCTTGGATCGATCTGCGCGGCCTCCGTGATGAGACCCTTGGCCTCGAGGAAGTTCTGGCCCTTCTGGCGGTCGAGCATCTCGTGCAGTGGGCTTTCGAACTGGTAGCGAACGTCCCGGCCGCGGATGCTTTCGGGGATCGTTTGCGGTGGGCCGAAGGCGCCGTTGCGCATCAGCTCCTCGAAGGTCATGTCGCAGATCGAGCCGTTGTACTCGTCCTCCATGGGCTCAAACAAAGGCAGGGCGTTGCGGATGTACTCCTGCACGCGCTGGCCGACCTCGTAGGCCGTCATGTCCGGGCCACCGCCGTGGGGCGGCATGGTGATCTGGTTGAGGAAGAAGGCGTTCTTGATCATCTCCCCGGTGCGGTCGATCATGTCGACTGCGAACGGCAGGCCCCGGCTGTCTTGCGAGATCGGCCGCAGAACTTCGCCGAGGCGCTCATCGTACTCAGCATCAACGGCCGTGAAGCCGCCGGCATAGAGCGCGAGATCGCCTCGGATTGCCTCTGCCACTCCGACCATGGGCGGGTTGGCGGCACGCTCACCGGCATCCAGCAACGTAAGTGTCATTGATTGAATAAGGCGGGCGTCGGGCAGGGCTATTAAAGCGGCGGGTGAATATGGGTACTGCGACCCCGAAATGGTTGCCCACCGCGGCAGGACGTAGCGCCGTGTCCAGCTCGGGACTTCCTCGAGGATGTGCTGGTTCTCGATGTCGATGAACAGGCTCATCCAAGGCTGGCGCGCGCTGCGGCCTTTGCTGTCCATGTAGTCTTCGGACTTCACGACGACGTGGCGGACGTTGATGCAGGCGAAGGGCTCCTTGTCCTTGCGCGCCTTGACCTTGGGGTGGATCGTCTTGGGGAAGTACTGGCAGAGCTCTGAGATCGTGGGCTTCCAGTTGCGGTGGACCTCGCCGATCTGGCCGTAGGCGTCCTCTGCCCATGCCACATCGCGCAGGTGCCAGCAGCGATAGAGCAGGGTCATGTCGCGGCGATTGACTTCAACGCTGATGCAGGCGCCTCCGAACGTGGCGAAGTCGTGATCGCCCTGCTTGGTCGCCTGCTTGAACATGGTCTTCTTGTCGTACATCGCATTGCGCTGTGTCTGCGTTGCCATCTGCACCCACATCTTGGCGTCGTGATCGAGCTCGTCCATGCCCTCGATGCCGATGTTGAACCACTGCTTTGCGGCCGGTCGCAGCATCGATCCGAGCGAATTGCCCAGATCGCGCCGGATCTGCGCCGGGTAGCCGGTCATCAGGTGCTCGGCCCAGTCGGTGCCGACGTCACGACGCACCGTGAAGTCTGCCCGCTCCGGGTAGAAGTTATCGGCGATCTCTTGGTTGCGGCTGTCGAGCGGCTTCTTTGCCGAGAACAGCTGATCGCCGCGCCGGATCAGGGACTTCGCATCTTGGTGCATGTCAGCTCCTCGGGAGGAATTTGATGAGGTAGTAGTCAACGCCCTCCACCCAGCCGTTCTGGCGGGCGATCCAAAGCTGGTTGAGGTGGAGGAACGGGATCACGCGCCGAGGGTCTCGCGACCGCCGGACGACAGGATCGTGGACCTCGCGCCCTCGGTCTTCTGCTCGCCCTGCATCTTGCGACGAGCGGCCTTGGCGATCTCGCTCTCCTGCGGCATGGGGGCTGCCGGCTCGATCTTCGGGGCGGGGGGTGTCTTGAACATGTTGCTCATCGGAGCTCTCCTGTCTTGGGGTCATAAGCGATGCGCCAGACGTCTTGCAGCTTGGCGATCTGCATGGGGGGCGGGTCCATCAGGAACAGCGGCATCTCGAAGTTCGCCACCATGATCTCACTGACGTAAGAGGCGATCATCTCGTCCTCGGTCATTTCGGCTGCTTGGCTCCGATGGCGCTCGTGATGTCGATCTTGCCGATGTACGCACCGGGCTTGGACGTGTCGTGCTGCGCGGCCTGAAGGGCCTTCCTCAGCTCTGGAACGCTGATGGGCTTTTGGACCTTTACGCCCAGCGCCGCCAGCTTGTTGATCATCTCTTGCTTCTTCATCGTCGTCTCCTCGCTGCCATGTGTGACTGAACCACGTTGACTTGCTTGTTGGCGTTGTGGCCGTGCTGCTTTGAATACTCGCGCCATTGGTTGCCGTGCGTCATGAGCTTGGGCCCGTTCGCGTTGCACATCGCAATCGCATCGCCCTTGTCCGGGGATCGTCCGAGCTTCTGAACGATCTTGTCTTTCGGGGTCACCTTGATGCCGCTGGTGCCGATCTCGTACTCGAGCGCGGTCAGGTCGGCCGTCAGCTCTGGATCGTCGGGCAGGGCGACATCGGCGCCGCCGTCCTGTGCAGGATCGAGCGCCTCGCGCAGTCTCCAGTAGACCTCCGCCCGCTTGTTGTAGAAGCCGAGCGTCTTGTCGGCCGTGCGTCGCGCTGTGCCCTCGGCGCCCTTGTGTTTGATGATCGGCTCGACGCTGTTGTCCTGCAGCCTGAGCAGTGTTGCGCCACCGTATCCGCCGCCCATATCGAGGACGATGGGGCACTGAGCGCGCCGCTTTGCAATGATGAGGCCGGCCACCTCGTTTCCTGTGGGCGTCTGATCGCCCGGTGTGGTGTCGAAGTCCTGAAACCATCCGTCGTAGCGTGCCGAGAGGATCGTCTGGTCGCTGCCGCCTTGTGCGATGTCGACCGCCAGACAGCTCATCGGCGCGTGCTCGGGTGGCTCGTTGTATCCGCGCTGCTCGGCCTGCAGTTTCCAGCGCTCCTGCGCCTCCCTGATCCACTGTGTGGGGATCACCTGAAAAGCCTTGTCGACCCGGGCGGCCATGAAGTTGCCGTCGCGCGCCGAGGATCGGTAGGGTTCGGGCAGGGCGTCGAGCTGCTTCTGGTAGTCGCGGGTGACGATGAACGGGTTGTCCAGCAGCTTGGCCGGGATGAACGTGCGACTGGACGGGATCAGCTCTTGGCCGTTGCGCTGGACTGTCTCGGGGCCGTCTACCTCGATGTCGATTGTCGAGTAGCCGTCCTTGACGGTGATGAACCACCTGAGCTCGCCGTGCTTGGCCGGGTTGTCGTGTGTCGGGTCCAGCCACGGCCGGAACATGCTGATAATCCAGTCGCCCTCTGCCGACATCGGCGGGTTGGTTGCCAGCACTGCCCGGGTGTTCTGTCCCTCGTGAACCGTGCGGACCCAGCCCATGAGAAACCGGATCTGGGTTTCGGCGAACTGGGTGGCCTCATCGACCCCAAGGAGGTCGCGGGCTCGGCCCTGATACTTCTGCTCGTCTCCGATGTTGGTGCAGCTGCCGAAGGTGATGATCCGGTTGTCGATGGTCTTCAGCGTTGGGGGCGGCTTGCCCGAGAACCCGTCGCGCGTTCCGTAGATGCGCAGCAGGTCTTCGATCAGTCCGCCGCCGCCCTCGAGGTCAACACCATTGCGTCGAACGAGGAGCGACTGCCTGTGTGCTTCGAGAGCCAGACCGCAGAGCAATCCAGACTTCCCGCCGCCTGCCTCGCCGCCGTAGAGCAGTACGTCGGCCTTGCAGAACCAAGCATCGGTTTGGGGTCCGGGGCTTGGGATGAACTTGTTCGCCCCCGTCGTTCTGACGAGGTCTTTCCTGATGCTGTCCTGCTGAGGCTGAGGGAGGCCGGTCAGCGCCCCGACGATGTCCTGAAGGTCCATGGGGGCGGGTGTGGGATCAGAAGTTCTTGTTGGGCTCAGCGAACATCACGACGAAGTCCGTCGGCGTGGCTGTCTGGGCAACGGCGCAGGTCAGGCGCATGTAGAGCGCGCCGCGAAAGAGCTGAGGATCGATCTGCATCATGGCGCCGACGACCGGGATGGCGATGTCGTACACGGCCTCGGCGTTGTCGTAGAGATCAAACATCGTGGTGCCGTCGTAGCCGACCTCGAAGGTGATCGCGCCTGCATTGAACTCTGCCGGGATGAAGATGCCGACGGGGTGCCGGCCGGCCATGTTGATGATCGCAGACTGCGTGGCGCCGGTGTCGACCGTGACGGTCGAGCGCTCACTCAGCTGGTTGCTTGGTTTCGCTATTACCATTGGTATGCTCCAGTTGCTTTTGTTTTTGGTCGAAGGTCTGGGCCAGTACGAACGCGAAGCGGCGGGCGATCTCCATCTGCGACCAGTCGTCGATGATGTTGAGCTCTTGGCCGTCGTGGCCTGCCAGTCTGGTGGTCTCGTGCATCCCGAGCTCGCGCATCACGATGGTCTCTTTGAGCAGGCCAGCCATGGCGCCCTCGACCTTCTGCTGCTTGATCAGTTGCTCGACGAACTCGATCACGCCCTGCAGGTCTTCGCGGGTGTCGCGCATGTCGCGCCATGTCCGCTCGCCGATGCCGAGATGGTTGCACAGGCCGATGATGGTCATGGCCCGCATCTTGTCGACGGTGGCGCGAACGATACCGTCGGGGCCGTTGAAGACTTTCTCCTCGGAGAGCGGGTTGTTCCAGACCCAGTCGAAGTACCCGGCGCAGGCTTCCTTCAGCTGCTCGGGGGTCTTGAATTTGCGGGGCTTGCCGATGGTGTGGTTTTCAAAGGCCACCCTCCAAAAGTCGTTACCCTCGATGAACTGGCCGTTCTCAGGGTCTTTGCCTTCGGGCATGCGATGATCCTCTGGAATAGCTGCGCACAGCGCGCCCGGGGTGCGACGATTGTCTGGTCCCGGGGCCAAACGTCTTACACCTGTGGACCTACAACTCACGATCCTGTGGTGGCGCTGATTTGGTGCACAACATAGGCGCACACGCCGATACCATCAAGCCACTGTCTGCTCTAGGGCTCATGGGCCAGCATGTGATACGGGATCGGCAGGGGCTTGCCGAGGATCGAAAGCCCTTTGAGATAGGCGATCTCCTTAGATGGATTGGCGGTCTCGACCTCCCTCACAAAGCCGTCGATTGCCAGCCCCTCGGTGACGCGGACCTTATCGCCCGGGGCAAAGACGACCATGTCGGAGCTGACGAGGCTGGTGTCGAGCACGTCCATCCGGCGCCTGAGGTCGTGCAGGGTCTTGAGGTCTTCGTACCTGAGGGTGATCGGCTGCCCGTTGTGCCCAAGGACGCCGGTGATGTTGGGCATCTCGCGCAGGACGTGCCAGCGGGGGAGGCCTGTGAATTTGGAGAAGACGTAGCCCGGGAGGATCGAGCGCTCGTGGAAGTATCCGTGCCGGCCGTCGCCCATGCTCTTCGCCCCGGCGATGGGTCTGGCAGTGCGGCGCACGCGCCACTTCTTCTGAACGGGGTGGAAGGAATAAACGCCGTATCGCTTCAGCCACTCGATCACGCGCTGCTCGCGCTGAGGAGGGGTGAGGATGCAATACCAAGCAGCCCAAGGGCCGCCGTCGGTGATGTCGGTCATGTGGGGCTTCCTGCTCGAAGTCTCGAGGAGGTTATGGCACGAGGTGTGGGCGTGCGGCAATCAGGACTTTAGACGCCTGACCGAGCGCTGGGCCCGCACGGCGTGGTTGCCATCGGCGTCGGTCTTTGAGGTGACGCTGAGTTTGCTCATCGCGACGACGGGCTCGCCATCGACAACCAAGTGCATCGAGCCATCGGCGAAGTGGTGCATGACGCAACGCGCCTTGACCATCTCGACGGTGAAGTCCTGCCCCAGAAACCTGATCAGCTCCCGGCGCAGGATGTCGTCCGTGTGACCGGCGATGCCGTTGGCAACGGCCTCGACGGTATCTCCGAACATGTGCATCAGCCAAGGCCGAAGAAGTTGGCGATGACGATGGCGACCACAACGATGACCACGATCTCGATGATCTCGAGGGTCTTGCCGAAGACCTTCTGCAGGATCGGCACGTCGGGTGTGTCGGCAATGGTTTTCTTAAGGCTCATGGGTCTCTCCAGCTGTTGAGCTTACGTCTTGAGTGGCGGCACATTAGCGCGATCCGATCTTCTCGACCAGACGCTTGGCCGTCGCTTGGCAAGCCTTTGATACGAGGTAGTCGAGGTCGGCGCAGGCTTTGGCAAACGCGAGCAGCTGCGGCACCTCGTTGCTTCGGCGAGAGTTTACGCGCATCGACGCGAGGTACGCCAGCCGCAGTTGGTGGACCGCCAGTCCCTCTACGAAGCGGCCCTCAGCCTTCAGCCTTTCCGCAACAATCGCTGCCGCCTCCATCTTCCGATTTGCTTTCCTTGACATGTCAGTGAAGCCCAGCAACCGACAGGACGCGCTCGCCCACCGCCCGCTTGATCTTCTTGAGATCGGCGCGCGCCTGCGCTGCCTCCTCGAGCGCCGCCTCCATCCGTGAGACGATGGCCGCGCCGTGCTTGACGTTATGGACGAGCCGCGCCTCGATATCGTCGAGCTTCGCCTCGAGCTCCTCGATGTCCTCGTTGCCACCGGCCGGCCCGAAGAACTCCTCGCGCAGGTTGGTGACCCAACCGGGCATCACTGAGAGAACGTCGGCCACGCTCTGGTCGGTGTCGCCCCGGCGGTAGCACTCAGCGTCGGTGTCGTAGACCTCGTCCAGCAGGTCCATGATCTCGCGCTTCTGAAGGCGTGTGGGTTGCCGCGGTGGATCGGAAGCAGGCTTCCGGTTTGAGGTGACCGCGGGCTTCCGGTTTGAGGTCGCCGCCTTTGCGGCCACGCAGGCTGGGCACACCTGCTTCTTTCTGGCGACGCTCCAGCCAGAGCCAACGAGCTTCTTGTTGACCTGCCCGGTGTTCGGGACGAACTGGCCGTGGCCTGTCCGCTGATAGTCGCAGTTGACGGTCCACTCGTGCGTGCAGTCCTTGCCGTCGCACGAGACCTTGACGGCTGGTTGCTCGCCGTGGGCTTTGTCTAATTTCGTGATCATGTCTTTCCCCCTGTTTGATTAGCTGTCTTTTCCGTGAAGATAGGTGTCTACGAGCTTGAATATCTCCGCCTGAAATCGCCGCAGTCGCTCGTTCTCTGCCTCAAGGGCTTGGTGGATGTCGGCGCGGATGTAGGATGTTTCGTCGCCGTCAGGACCAGCGTCAACATACCACTCTCCCATCGTCCAGCCGTTCGCGCTGTCGTGACTTTGCCAAGTCCATATCTTTTCCGGTGCGCCAGTCATGTCTCTGCCTCCAATTCTTTCCAAGTATCGGGGTGGTCGATTGTCATGGTATGGCCACAGCATGTCGGCCAGCCAGATCGAAGGCACTCGCCACCATCAACCGACTGTTCGCGGCGGCACGTTTTGCACCAGACTTTACCCCGTGTGATTTGTGGCACGTCTTTGGCTATCATTTCTCTGTCTCCCTCGCTTGAATTAATCGGTTTCCTCCCATGCGTATTGAATTTCATTGGCCACTTGTTCAGCAGGTGTCAGCGTTGGATCATCACGCCATGCTTGAAGCCAAACCTCTGGGCCGGTCCAAGCCGTCAGCGGAAAATCGGGCGTGGTGTATTTTCGGCGTTCGCTTTCGGCGTTAATAGCGGCGATATATTCCTCATCTCTCATTTCTCTGTCTCCCTCGTGATGACACGGTTCATCGCATGTAGGGCCATGCGTTTCATGCTGCGCTCGGCTGTCGTCTCGGCATCGCCCCAGTTGTATATCTCGTTCAGGGCTTTCATCATCAGGCGGTGATCTGCCTCTAGGGCTTCAATGCGCAGGGTCAAATAGACCGCCCCGCGACCCACAAATTTCTTGGCGCGGCCCCTCATCCCTTGCCCTCCTCGATCCGCTTGATGAGCCGGCGCTGGATCTCGGCCTGCTCCTCGTCCCCCTGTTCGATGTAGCGCTTCAGGTTCTCGCGATAGATCGGCAGGTGCTTCTTTGAAACCGGCTTCATACCCGTCTCCCTTTCCCCTTGTACCCGAGCGCCGGCTCGAGCTTCAGCCACTTGCAATCAGCCCGCACCGTGGTCGTGGTGCTGCCGATGCTGCGGGCAATCTCGGTCACCGTCCAGCCCTTCTCAACGCCGGCCTTGACCTTGTCGCGCCGCAGCTCCTGCATCTTCGCGACGTATGGCGGCCGCTGGGTGCGCAGCTCTGGCTCGATGGTGTAGCGGATGTAGCGGATGTCCTTCATGATGGTGGACGCGCCGAGACGCTCGCCGGTCCTGAAGGCGCCTATGATCCGGTTGTCCGTCCAGCCCTCCTCGACCATGGCCCTGATCTTCTGGCGCCGCTCGATGAACGCGAGAACCTTGTCGCGCCCCAAGCCCCTGATGTTCGGCGAGAGCGTCACACCCTCGATGATCTGCCAAGCGCTGGCGCCCCGCGGCACCTTGGTGACACGTCCCTCAGCCAGTGCGGCATCGATCAGCTCACGCTCCTCCTTTGTGATCCGCGCCATCGTCATTTTGACGCCGCGATAACTGACAGAACCAGCACGACAGAGCCGGTCAAAACGTATGCTATAAAGGCTTTGAGTAGCGACCCGGTGAAGGCCTCCACCGCAGCAGCCGTGATTGCCGCGAGGATCAACGCTGAAAATACATATCCCATCTTTCTTTTCTCCTTGTTTTCATGGCCATCCTCACCTGCGCGTGCGTGAGATCGGCGATTATTCGGGCGATTGGCCAGCAAAAAAGACCAATTCACCAATACCCTTGAGGGCTCATGAGAGCGGCGCTGACTGGCTTTGAGCCCCCAGATGACCCACCACCGCCAAAAATGGCCAACGGGCCTGTGCGCCTAAGCTGAGCCCTCCGTTGGTGTGTTCCTGAGGTCGATCTTGGGTGAGCTGTCCACGATGTCGGTCACGGTGACTTTGATCTCGCCCTTGAAGTCTGGCCTCTGGATGCGAGTGACGAACTTGAGCAGGTCTTGGAGCTCACCGCCTGATGATAGCCAGATTGCAGCGCAGGCATGTGCGACGGAC
>Ga0316202_10001117_pt1 | contig 22611 bp, 26 predicted proteins | sample 3monrhotite_MG_FD_204934 | JGI IMG/M metagenome (GOLD analysis project Ga0316202, IMG submission 204934) | Microbial mat bacterial communities from mineral coupon in-situ incubated in ocean water Damariscotta River, Maine, United States -... | ecosystem: Environmental > Aquatic > Marine >... | reverse complement strand
TGCACGAGTCCTGACTCAGTCATCCAGCCCTCGTTTATCAAACGCTCCGCATGCTCTCTGTTCCTTTTTGACCAGTTGCTTCGTGCTTTCCGGGGAGTAATTCGCTGTAAATAAGCTTGGTCATTGATTGACTTCTTTACTCCGTCGATCCAACCCCAGCACAGTGCCTCAATCACGACGTCGTCCCAATTCACGCTCGGAATGTTAGTCTTTTTCTTGAATATTTTCACCCAAAGCTCTTTTTCGGTAGCGTGATTTACCTTGAGCCACCGTCCGAGATCTTTTGGCGTTGCAAAGGTCATAATTTTATCTGGATCAGGCTCTGGCATGAAACTAGATTCCCTTAATCATAACGATCAAGCTGTGGGGCGCGCGACGCATCGCGGCGCAGCGTCCCACACGAGCGCTTTGTTAGGCTGTCATCTTCCATGTTGGCTTAGCTTATTTTGAATCACTACTAGGCATGCAGCCGCATTGCTTCGCGTGTTTTGGTTTAATGCATGGATAGAAACATAAGCTAAACCTGCTACGGCTGTTTCATTCAATTTTTCAACCGGAAGGTCATCGCACGAGGGAGGAAACCCACGCGCTACTGCATCTGGATATGCATGAGTAACGATGTCAGCGTATTTTTGAAGTTCTTCATCGGTCATGGAAGACAATGGTAATTTACCAAGCTCATCGGCTGTATAAACGAGGCCAGACTGATTGAAAGGTTTTCCTTCCACGTTGTTTGGGCTAATGCTCCTTGCCGACTCAATTACTTGAGGGAACGCCCAAGATTCCGGCATAGGGATTGTTTCCTCTGCACCAGATCGATTTGACTGGTTCATAATCTCGTCGGCACGAACTTGGGAACGATGAGCTTCTTCTAATTCTGCACATCCAACATTAGAAATGCCCACCATAATCATTGCAATCAAGAAAAATTTGTTGTTTCGCACTAGTGCCTCCTTAGGCCTAACTTATTAATATACGCATGTATCTTTTTGCTTGATGATCATAATTATCCCATCCCAGATTACATGAGTTTGAGCATAGACCAGAATACTTCAGGCGGCAAATTGATCGGATCGATATACTTTTATCCGGAAATATCGTGGTTAGGTATTTGTATATTTATTTCGGGATACCAATATCTGTTGTTATACGCATTGGTATCGAATGGCCGAAGGCAGGCTTTCAGAGTATAGTGAATTGCCCGATTTGCTGACGTTGTTGGGTTGAGAGGGCTTTAAATCGCAGTCTTGCTGGAAGGGGCGTACATCTTCAGTACCAGTTTGACCTGAGCCAAAGGGATATCCAGGCGTTCAGCGATTGATTCAGATGTTTCACCTTCACGCTTCATGCGCAGTATCATGGTTGCCTGGCTACTGTTTTCCGGAGGAAGATTATTCGCGGGCGGTGCCTTGTAGACAGGCTCCGAATGCACTGGTTTTTCGATGTTGCGCATTTTTTTCTGTGGCTTTGCAGCCGGTTTTTCCTGGGAAAGGCGGGCCTCTTCCTTCTTTTGTACGCGGCTGATGAGTTCAGTGGCCTGATTCAGGTGGTGGGTGGCCTCATCCAGCTGCTGAGCGGTGGAGGCCATCAACTGCTCAAGTCTCTGCTGGCGGCGCCCATTTCGATACCAGGTCAGCCATAGGAAGAACACGCCGATAATCAGCGTGATATCAATCAGCAGGCTCAGCCACTGATCCAGAAACAGCATCAGGCTCTCCACTGTTTAACCGAGCCCCATCAGTGAGCGAATACGTAATACCATTTGAGAATGTAGTTGTGATACACGTGATTCGGTCAAGCCGAGTATCAGTGCAATCTCCTTCATGGTCAGCTCTTCATAGTAGTAGAGGGTAATCAGTACATTCTCCCGTGCTGGCAGCTGGCTGATGGCGTCGGCTAATTGTACTACAAACTGGCTCATCGTATTCTGATGCTCCGGACTTAAGGTAGGGTCACCCTCCAGTGTCTCCAGAATACTCAGCTCTTCATCCTGGTTGCCGGAAATGGGCAGGTCATCAAAGTGTACGACAGACATGCTGCGTACATTATTCAGGCGCTGGCGGTACTCATTCAGATCGATTTCCAGATGTTTGGCGATCTCCTCTTCTTCAGCAGGGCGGCCGAAGCGCTGTTCCAGTACGGAAAAAGCGGCCTGCATCTCCTTGGCATGGTCACGCAGGCCGCGCGGCATCCAGTCAAAGGCACGAAGATAATCGATCATGGCACCGCGTACGCGGTAGGAGACAAAGGTTTTGAACTGTACTTCACGCCCATGATCGAAGCGCTGGGCTCCATCGAGCAATCCGAGCACGCCGGCATTGATCAGGTCGTCGAGTTCTATTGAATCAGGGGTGCGTCGCATCAGCTGGTCAGCGTGATAACGCACCAGGGGCAGGTATTCTTCGAGTAGCTCATCCGGTGACGGAGCCGGGTGAGCAGCATATTGTGGTGCTGTACTCACAGACCTGGATCCTGATGGCGGCCACTGTTAGGGCTCTGCGGGTGGTCTTCTTTGTTTGGCAGCATCTGGTTCAGCAGGGCCAGCAGTATGCCCATCCAGGCACCTGCGAAGCTAAGAATGGCGATGCGGAACAACGAGTCGCTTACCGGTATATTTTGAATCAGGCAGATGGCTGCACCGAACAGCAGGCCGGTGAGTGCACCGGATATGGCAGCTTGCCCAACTTTCATGAAGACGCTCCCTGTGCCTGTACAGGTTCTGCAGAGGGCTCATCCAGCGTGGAAGCCAGAGAGTGTTCCCAGAAAAATTGCAGGCCGCTGGAACGTGAGTGATCGCGTGGACGTGCAAGCAGCGTATCAAACATTTTACCAAGATGTGGGCCGACAGCGCTGTCAGATTCGGTCAGAAGGCGCTGCTGCTGAATCGCCTGACGAACAGACGGATGTTGAGGAATATGGCCGATGTAATCGAGGTAAACATCCAGGTAGCGGTCGGTTACCGATAGCAGGCGTTTGAAGGTGATATGACCATCAATTTCATCAGTCTGATTGATAATGACCATAAACCTGTGCATATCGCGGCGTTGGGAGAGGACCTTGATCAGGGCATAGGCATCAGTCAGTGAAGTTGGGTCGGGGGTCAGTACAATAACAGCGGTCTCCGATGCCGAGGCAAAATAGAGCACATTTTCACCGATTCCGGCAGCCGTATCGATAAGAACCATGTCATAGGCACGGCCTGCATCGCGCAGGGTGTCGAGAATCATCTGTTGTTCATTCATGTTCAGGTTGGTCAATTCATAGATGCCACTGCCACCGGGCAGAACGTCAAAACCCCGGTCGCAGTGCACGATGAGATCGTCAAGGGCAACGTGATCGGTTAGCAGGTTACGGATGGTGCCGCCGGTATTCAGTCCCAGCATGACATCGACATTGGCCATGCCCAAATCAGCATCGATCAATAACACCTTTTTACCACTACGGGCTGCATGGGCAGCCAGATGCACAGACACGAAGGTTTTGCCGACACCGCCTTTGCCGCTACTGACAGAAATGACGCGAGGAGTAGACTCATTGGTGGTATTATTCATGGGGTGGTTTCCCTGCTGTGTTTGCTGAGTAAGGTTGTGAGCGTCTGTGCAGTCAGCCAGCCCATCTGTTCGGGCACTTCCGGACCAAAACTGCAATAGCTCATAGGCAGTCCTCCTGCAATTGACCAGTTGACGATTTTTCCGGGTGTGCGGGTTTCATCCAGTTTGGAGAATGCGATATCAGTCATCTCAGATGTTTTATGATGGTTCAGTTGTAACATGCCATCCTCCTCATCCATATTGGCCGGTATCACCATGATTTTCCTTGTACAGTTCATCGCATCCCATAATTCGCTCTGACGTTTCAGGCATGTATCACGGCGCGGACTCCAGCCTTCGCTATCTATTAGCAGGAGTTGTGCCGTTTGCGTATCCTTGAGTATCTTGCTTGTTTCAGATGCTTTCTTGAGTGGAAAGAATGGAATTCCCAGGGTGTTTGAATAAGCTCTGAGTGCATCAAGTCCACCCATGCGTTCGGTATCGGTGGAAAGTACGGCAACCCGGATGCCTTTCAGACTGTAGTGGGCGGCAAGCTTTGCGATCAGTGTGGTTTTACCGCTGCCTGAAGGTCCTGAGAAGAGCAGGGTGTTGCGCTCCTTTTGGGGCGTGATTCGATTCGCCCAATGCAGTGTTTTGGCTCCTGTCGGCTTGCGTTCGGAGAAATCCGAGGCCATATCAAAGGCATAGGTGGCTGAAACACCAAGGCGCATCAGATGGTCAAATGCCTGTTGTTCATTGTTGGATATAAGGGTGCTGCGCAGGCTTGCTGACTCTTTATTGCTCAAGCCTTCGACAAGACGCTCAAGGCGTTGAATCGTAGTGTCGGCTGACAGTGTCGGTGCAGGGGCTGCCTGTTGTTCTTCCGGAGCGGGAGTCAGATTAACTTTGCGCGGCTTTCGTATGCTCTGCGTTTCACTGTCGGGATCATTATGGTCCATTGCTGCATGTACGTGCCAGAGGGCTTTACCGCTGGCATCCGCACTTTGCTGGCGATCCAGTATCAAGGCATCAGGTCCCATATCCTGACGGACCTTGGCGAGAGCTTCATGCAGTTGCGGGGCTGTAAAGACCTTAATTCGCATCGTATAAGCTCACTCGTGCCAGAGACTGGACATTGGTTTGTGGCGGAATCTCATTGATCGATAGTACGGCCACGCGCGTCATAATCTTGCGCAACGCAGTCGATAGCGGCCCTCTCAGCTGTGGTGTGGTCAGCAATACAGGTGTGTCCACATCATATTGTGATGATATTTCATTCAAGCGGCCCATAAAACGTTGCCATTCAGCCATTTCGAGAGGCAGCCCCCAGCCGTTTTGCTGAACTATGCGCTCTGTCATACGTTGCTCTAATTCACCATCAAGCATGAAAACAGAGAGTTCGCCCTGTTGATTCAGATAACGCTGGGAGATGGTGCGGCCAAGGCGTGTACGAACCTGCTCGACGAGATCATTCAGCGTGAGTTGACCACCGGCATTATCAGAGAGTGCCTCAAGAATCAGCATAAGATCACGAATAGGCACCCATTCGGAGAGCAGTCGCTGCAAGACATTCTGTAACAGCCCGACAGATACCTGAGAGGGTACGATTTCCTCAACCACTTTCGGATGACGTTGTGAAAATTTATCCAGTAATTCATGCACCTGGGTGCGGTCGAGCATCTCGGATGCCTGTGCGCGCAGTATTTCGGTAAGATGGGTGATGATCACTGTGGATGGCTCAACCACCGTGTAGCCGGAGAGCTCAGCCTGTTGGCGCTTCTCTTCAGAAATCCAGAGTGCAGGCAGTCCAAAGGCCGGTTCCTGGGTTGGGACACCCTCAATGGCCGGGCCGGTCATCTGAGACTCCAGTGCCAGCAGGCTGCGAGGGCGCACCTCGCCTTTACCAACGGCAGCACCACGAATAAGAATCTGATAATCGGAAACACCAAGTTGTAGATTATCTTTGATATGAACCGGAGGTAGTACGAAGCCGATCTCCTGAGTGATTTGACGACGCACTTTTTTCATGCGCTCGAGCAAATTGCCCTCGCGGCTGTTTTCTACCATATCAATCAGGCCATAGCCGATCTCCAGCCGGATTGGATCTTCAACCAGAAGATCATCCAGGGAGTCCTCCGGTTTTGCTGCCTCCGGTTCCGGTGTTACATCCTCTACTTCAGCGGCAAGGGATGCATTCTGCTCACCCAGATACAGATAATAGCCGCTGGCACCCAGCCCCAGCGCCAGAATCATAAAGGGGATGAAGGGTAGGCCCGGAATCAGGCTCATCATCATCAGTGAACCTGCTGCCACAAAATGAACCTTGGGATGGCTGGTGAACTGTGCTTTCAGCTCTATTGGAAGGGCAGTGTTACTGCTGGCCCGGGTAATAATGATGCCTGCTGCGATGGAGATCACCAGAGCCGGAATTTGTGACACCAGACCATCACCTACTGTCAAAAGGCTGAATACCGACATGGCATCAGAGACAGGCATGCCATGTTGCATAACACCGATGATGAGACCGGCAATCAGATTGATGACCGTAATAATCAGCCCGGCAACAGCATCTCCGCGTACAAACTTTGATGCGCCGTCCATTGCGCCGTAAAACTCTGCTTCGCGAGCAACATTCTCACGGCGTTTGCGGGCCTCACCTTCATCAATCAAACCGGCATTCATATCGGCATCGATAGCCATTTGTTTGCCCGGCATCGCATCCAGGGTGAAGCGGGCTGCTACTTCAGCAATTCGGGTAGAGCCCTTGGTGATAACAACAAAGTTAATAAGCACCAGAATGATGAAAATGATGAGCCCAACTACGGTATTACCGCCGACGACAAATTCACCGAAACCTTGAATAACACCGCCTGCGGCAGCCGGCCCCTCCTGCCCGTGCAGCAAGATCAGGCGCGTGGTTGCAACATTTAATGATAACCGGAACAGGGTGGTAAGCAGAAGCAGGGACGGGAAAACCGAGAAGTCGAGAGGCTTTACCACATATATGGCGGTCAGCAGTACCAGAATACCTATGGTAATATTGGCCGCGAGCAACACATCCATCAGCCATGTAGGTAAAGGCACGATCATTACCATCAGAATGCCGAGCACTCCGATAGCAAGCATGACATCCGGGTGTCTGCTCATGCGCTGCAATGTTATCGCTGCTGCTGCCTGCATTGGTTCTCTACTCCGTTGTATCCGGCGACAGGGTCAATAATTCTGTCATATATCGTTTTTTCACTTCTTGAAGATCAAATTTTTGACACCGACCTTCTCTGCTCTCAAAAGCGCGGGACTCTCTCTATATGTGGTTTAGTGCTGCTTTATCTTGAATATTTCAGCCAAAATAATGGCAACAGCCTCAAATAGTTCCTCAGGTATTTCATCACCTACCTTGACCTGCTTAAACAAGGATCTTGCCAAAGGTTTGTTTTCCCGCATCGGGATACGGTTTTCCTGAGCAATTTCACGGATTTTTGCAGCGGTATGTCCTTTACCCATGGCAAGTACGCGTGGTGCAGTCAAAGATCCAGGTTTGTAAGCCAGAGCCACTGCAATATGGGTGGGGTTGGTGATCACGACATCTGCATCAGGAACATCGGACATCATGCGGTTATGGGCCTGCTGCATCTGAATCTGTCGGATTTTCGCTTTCAGTTGTGGATCCCCTTCCTGCTCTTTATGCTCATCGCGCACCTCTTTCTTGGACATGCGATTGGATTTCATATGCTCCCAGCGTTGATAGGTCACATCAGCCAGGGCTATGAAGGTGAAGATAATGGCAGCCAGGGTGGCGATTTCCGTTCCGCCATCGATAGCCAGATTGGCAATGTCTACCGGCTCACGCAGGGCAGAATGCAGAATCCTCTCAAACAGCCCTATCACGACGATGGAACAGGCAAAAGAGATCACCGTGAGCTTGAGTATGGATTTGATGAATTCTGCCAGAGACTTGGTTGAGAAGAGCCGCTTGAATCCCTTCATTGGACTGATTTTCTCAAGCTTGGGTTTCATGGTCTCAAAAGTGAAGACCGGGCCACTGACCATAAATGTGACAAATATACCCAGTAGCACTATAGGGAAGGCAAAAGGAATCAGTATCATGGCGATTGCAGCACCGGCTTCGATAAGCATCGTCTGCATGCCTTCACCTGTAGTTTTCAGTTCGGGTTTTCCGGATAGATAATATATCATCATATCCATCATGGTTTCACCCATCCAGGCACCAAGCCCGGTGACCGCGAGCATGGCGATGATCATAAAGGTGATGGCTGTAGAGGGCTCCTTACTACTGGGGACCTGACCCTTTTTCCGGGCATCTTCAAGTCGTTTGTCTGATGCCTCTTCGGTTTGTTGGCTTTTGTCCTGTTCATCAGACATCGGTTGATCCGCTTAGCACTAGTTGCCTCCCAGATGTCGCAGGAATAGCGGCACCTGTACCGACAGGCCTATGAAAGCATCGTTCATCAGGAGAATAAAGGCAGGCATACCCAGTGCGAAGGCAAACAGCCCTAGACCGACGGTGAGCGGAAAACTGACGAAAAAAACCTGAATTTGAGGTACGGCCCGTGAAAGGAGGCCCAGCGCAATAAATACCAATAGCAACAACAGCATGACAGGTGCTGCTATTTTCAGAGAGAGCACAAACATGTTGCTTGCGGCATCGGTGAATGTGAGTAGTCCCGGAAATGACCAGGGTTGATCGATGGGAAACAGGGTGAACGATTCAATCATGGCGTGTATAAAAATACGATGGGCGCCGGTGATGATCCAGAGCAGCATGGCCAGTGTTATGGCAAGTTGTGAGATGACCGATTGCTGACTGCGAGTGACAGGGTCAAAAACATTGGCCACGGTCATACCCATCTGGAAACTGATTAACTGGCCTGCGAACTGGGAGGCCGAGAACACGAGTTGGGCAAAGAGGGCGAGGGCTCCGGCAATCAGGATTTCCTGAATGGCAATGGCTGCAAAGGCAACAGGATCAAGTGGAATGAGCGTGACCTTGTCATAAACAAGCGGATAGATGAGTACGGTCAACACCACAATCATACCTGTTTTAACCTGGGTTGGGACCAGTTGATGGCCAAGAACCGGCAAGAGAATGATGATTGCGCTGATCCTTAAGAGGATTAACAATCCGACAGTGATCTGTTGGATGTCGGGCCAGGGAAAGTCCATTGCTGTTTCCCCTTTTACTGGGTTAGCGTGGGAATCATATTGAACAGATTGCGCGTAAAGCTAACCATCTTTTCGGTCATCCAGGGGGCCGCAAGTATCATGGCTGCAAATACAGCGATGATTTTAGGAACAAAGGTGAGCGTCATTTCCTGAATCTGGGTGACGGCCTGAAACAGTGAGATGGCAATACCGACGACCAGAGCAACGCCGAGCATGGGTAATGATATCATCAACACCATCTTGATGGCTTCACTGCCGATTTGAATGACTGAATCCGGTCCCATAGCCTTTCAAAGCAAGCGAGGGGCCAATTATCAGTAGTGGCGGTGTCGAAGGCATGACATTGTCAGTGGCTGAAATTTAACCTACCTTAGTGGCAAATGAGTCTGATGCTTATGGGAGATCAAGGGAGGAGGAGATGCAGGTATGTGAGGGGTATTCGCAACAAGGTGATGCTGCAGATGCAATTGCTGAAGCCACATCCGGTTGGCCAGAGGGGAGTAGCTTTGTACCTGAAATGATCTTTGTCTTTCATTCTATGGCTCAGGATACGGACGCTGTGACGCTTGAGTTGTCTGCACGATTTCCAGGGGCATTGATAGCCGGTTGTACTACGGCAGGTGAATGGAGTTCAGGAAGACACCATAATGGGGCGCTGGTACTTACTGCGATAGCATCACCGAACATTCGATGGTCAATTCATGTGGTGGAGTCGCTGGCCAATTTTTCTGCTGAGAGCGCCCGTATCGTGTATGACTCATTGTTGGGGCAGCTGCAGATAGATCGAAGCGATTTAACGCCTAAACGTCATTTTTGTATAGGTTTGACAGATGGTATTGCAGGTGTTGATGGGAGTGCAGTGGCAGAAATGGGCGCTGAACTGGGCAATGTTCCATTTCTTGGTGGTGTTGCCGGAGATGATCTGAAGTTTGAAAAAACCTACGTGATTGCCAACGATCAGGCTTATGCCGGCGGTGCAGTGTTTATCTTTGCCGAAAGCGAAATTCCATTTCGCCAGATTAAACATCAACATTTTATTCCCGGTGAGCATGAAGTAGTCATTACCAGCGCGATAGAGCCTGATCGCAAGGTTTTAAAGCTCGATGGCATGCCCGCTGCCGAACGTTATGCCCAACTGATCGGCTGCAAGGTCAAGGACCTTGATTTCCAGATGTTTTCAGAACATCCACTGATCTATCATTATGGTAACGATGATTATGTGCGAACAATTTTCAGTGCTGATGATGATGGTTCACTCTCTTTTTATTGTACGATCGAAGAGGGAATGGTGCTCAATCTGTGTGAACATCGTGATATGACCTTCGAGTTGAATAAAGAGATGAAAAATCTGTTGCAGGATCATGGCCATGTGCAGTTGCTTTTTTTATGCAACTGCTCTTTCCGGTCGCTGGAAGCTGAAGGTAAGAACCTGAATCAGGGGCTGGCAGAGATCACCGGCTCGGTTGCAGAACATGTTGTCGGTTTTGATACCTATGGTGAGTTATGGAACGGTCTGCATGTGAATCAGACCATGGTGGCTCTGGCAATAGGTTTCGAATGACAGAACAGGAGATGGTAGTCCAGCTCCAGGCTGCCAGAGAGACTATTACAGCGCTGAGAAAGCGCCTTGTCTCCATTGAAGGGGGGGAAAAGCGTCAGCCATTTCAGAAGCAGTTGAGTGCATACCAGCAGCGGATTGAGGAAGAGCAGCTGAAGGTGAAGCATAGCCAGGACTGGGCCAGATTGCTGATTGAAAACGCGCTGGATGCGATTGTGGGTATGGATGATCAGGGTATTATTACGCATTGGAACCCACAAGCTGAATCAATGTTTGGCTGGAAAGCTCAGGAGGTGATCGGGAAGGGAGTCGCTGAGTTGCTCTTTTCCGAAGTGCAGCGGCAGACACATATCCAGGGTATACAGTGTTTTCTTGAGCATGCTGTTGGCGATAAGGTGATCGGGAAAATCGTTGAAGTGAATGGAATGTGCAGGGATGGGGCTGAGTTACCATTGGAGATGGCAGTCACATCGATGCAGAGGGAGTCTAAAGAGTATTTTGTGGCGATACTGCGGGATATCTCTGAACGGAGATTAACTGAGCAGGCCTTGCGGGAAACAAATGAAAATCTGGAACAATTGGTTGAAGCGAGAACGAAAGAGGTGCGTGCGAGTGAGGCCTTGCTGGTTGAAGCACAAAGTATCGCCCATATCGGCACGTTTGATTTTGACCTGAGAAAAGATCTATGGAAAAGTGGTGGGAACCTGGATGAGATTCTGGGTATTGAAGGCCCCTACAGGAAAAATTTCAAAGGCTGGTTGAAATGCATACATCCTGATGATCGGGAATCTGTATGGCGCTACCTCAATGCACACGTATATAGTAAAGACGAGACCTCTATCGTGGAGTGCCGGATAGTCAGGGAAAATGATGGACAGGAGCGTTGGGTTTTCTGTCATGGTAAACCTTTTTTCGATGGGGAGGGTAAACCTGAGCGGCTGCTCGGAACCTTGCAGGATGTCACTGAACGTAAGCTGTTTGAAAATAACCTTATTCAAACCCAGAAAATGGAGGCGGTTGGCACGCTTGTGGGCGGTGTAGCGCATGAGTTTAATAATACCCTGGCAGGTATTACAGGACGATTATATCTGGCAAAAAAATCTGCTCAGGGTAACCCTGAGCAGCTCAGACATCTGGATAAGATGGATGCATTGGGCTACAGGGCTGCTGATATGATCCGGCAGCTGCTGGCCTTCTCAAGAAAGAGTCCGTTGCAGATGAGGGTGATCGATTTAAGCTCTTTTATGAAAGAGACACTGAATCTGCACAGGTACAGCATCCCTGAAAATATCGTCATAGACACATCAATTGACCAGACTCTGTTATCGATTAATGGAGACCGGAGTCAGATTCAACAGATTTTGGTGAACCTGCTGAATAACGCCCGTGATGCACTAGAGGGTGTCAACAGCCCCGTTATTTCCATTGGACTGGAGCGATTTGAGGCTGATGTACGTTTTTTGACGGCTCATCCACAAATCAAACACCGGCATCTGGCCCATTTAAGTGTTTCAGACAATGGTTGTGGTATCTCTGAAGTAGACCAGGAGCATATATTTGAACCGTTTTTTACCACCAAAGAGATTGGTAAAGGCACTGGTTTAGGGTTATCTATGGTATATGGTGCTTTGCAGACCCACAAGGCTGTGCTTGATATTGTGTCCGGGAAGGGGCGTGGTACGGAATTTCACATCTATTTTCCGCTTTCAAGTGCAGTACCTGTTGCTGAACATGACTTGAACAAACAGCCATTGCTTGGCGGAGGTGAAACGCTACTGCTGGTAGATGATGATCCCAAGTTGCGTGAAACGGCTCGTGAAGTTCTCGAGATGCTTGGTTATGTTGTTCTGGAGGCATCAGACGGCTTTGAGGCATGGGATCTCTATAGCGCAAATGAAAAGAGCATAGCGTTGATTCTAATGGATGTGGTGATGCCCGGCATGGGAGGGATGGAAGCAGCCAGTAACATCTGGCAGCACAACAGGGATGCGAAAGTTGTTTTTTGTACCGGTTATGACAGGCAGGAAGTACTCAATGAAGGTGAGTTGAGAGGGTGTTCGGTACTGACTAAACCGTATCATATTGATGAGCTTAGCCGGATGATATACCGGCACATTCACGGTTGTTAGCCGACTACATTTTAAAACTTGTAAGCAGGTTGGCAGTAATCAGGTGCCAGCCATCCACGAGTACAAAGAGTATGATCTTTAGTGGCAGTGAGATCATTACCGGGGGCAACATCATCATACCCATCGACATGAGTACGCTTGCTACAATCAGATCGAGGATGACAAAGGGTATGTAGATGAGAAAGCCGATTTCAAATGCGGTTCTCAACTCGGAAATAACAAATGCCGGAATTAGTACATGGAGTGGTGTCTCTTCGGCTTTGGCAGGTTTTTCCAGTTTTGCAGTACCCAGAAAGAGAATGAGGTCATCTTCCCGCGTCTGCTTCAGCATAAAATCACGCAGTGGTGCAACGCCGCGTTCAAAAGCGACATTTTGATTGATTTCTGCATTGAGATAGGGGGTTAAAGCCTGGGTGTCAATTTTTTGCCACACAGGCATCATAATAAACAGGGTTAGAAACAGGGCGAGCCCTACCAGAATCTGATTGGGTGGCGCTTGCTGGGTACCCAGAGCCTGACGAAGAAAGGCAAAGACAATCAGAATGCGCGTAAACGATGTCATCATGACCAGAATCGAAGGTGCCAATGTAAGCACAGTCATCATGGCTACGATTTTCAGGCCAGTGAACCATGCATCCGGATCATCATTATCGCCAAGGCTCATGGATAGTGTCGGAATATCAGCGGCGAAGAGGAGATCCGGAAGTAGCAGGGCATAAAAAAGAGCTGCCAGTGATGATAAGCGATAGATCATGAGGTTTGTTCACCTGGGATCACAGGGGCTGGTTCTGAAAGGGGGAGCGCCTGATCCGGCTGGATTTGTGTCATGCCGCCAGCTGATACGCCCAGCAGGTAGTGAGCCCCTCGGTGGCGGATTTCTATGATACTATTTTTACTGTCAATATGAATGCGCTGAACCACTTTGAAGTCTCGTGGCGGGTTATGGCCGGTGTGATGCTGAAAGCGGCGCATGGCCCAAACCATGATGGCGAAAATTCCAAGCACTGCGGCTAAACCCAGCAGGGATTGTATTACCATGGAGAACAGACTGGTTTCCATCACTCACCAATGTGATTTATGAAAGGCTACTGATGCGCGCGGCAGCAGGTACGATTTCTGTAATACGGACACCAAGTGTATCGCCGGTTGAGACGACTTCACCTTTTGCAAATATCGAACCATTGGCCAGAATCTGTACCTCGGCGTTCGCATCCTTGTTCATTTCGATGACCATGCCTTTATTCATTCGGGCAATGGTGTGCAGGGGGAGTTGAACGCGGCCGAGTTCAACACTGATCTCCAATGGCACATGCATGATCGCCTCAAGGTTGGCACGTTGAGAGTTGTCTCCTGTGCCTTGTGCATCGTCGTGCTCGCTCATGATTGTCCTCCAGATTTAACAGCTTCAGTAATTTCAGCAGCCAGCATACCATCCTGGTCTCCCGGTTTTGCCATGAACATACACGTATTTTCAATCCACAAGGTGCTTAGATCACTCTGTCTGTGTTTGATCGGTAGATAGTCACCGGGTTTCAACTCCAGGAATGTGCCTATATCAATCTTACATTGATCCAGCTGGAAACGGACTGTTGCAGGTGTCTGGGATATGCTTCCCAGGAGTGCATCCGTCCATTCACTATCGGTCTCGGTAGGCTCATCACTTACCGTTACACGTAGCTTCTCCAGCATGGGGTCAATAAACGGAAGTGGATAGTGAACACCGAATTCAGTGGTTAATTCATCGCTCAGTTTGACATTGAAAAAAGCACTGAAGCACTTCTCATTTGCACCGGTAACGGCCAGGAACTGCGCATCATAATCATGCTTGTAGGGTTTGAAGTTTAATGGATGAACAGGTTTCCATAATGCACTCATGGTGTTGGCCAGCTTCTCGGCGATTCGAACACTTAAACGCATTTCAACAGGTGATAATGACTGTGCCTCATCATGTGCTTCACCATCACCACCCAGCATGGCATCGACGAAAGCTACAATCAGGGATGTATTGAAGGTCAACATCATTCTGCCGTAATCTTCAACCTCAAAGACAAAGTATACTTGAGGCCTTTCAACCGTGATCAGCTCCTTGTATATCGTAGTTTCCATGCCCGTAAGATTTACAGTAATGTCTCTTCTGAACGCCTCATCCCACTGCTCATCCAACATTTCTACCAGCCGTTCCTGCAGGTTAATGAACATGGGATAACGCTTGGGGGTGTCTTCATCGGCTTTACCAAAGTGGTATGCATCTACCTGATCGGGTTGGCTGACTGGTGGGAGAGACGCAAAGACAGCATCCCTGGCCTCTGATGGCGCAACCTCTGCCATCAGGGCCTGAATCTCTTCCGGTGCCAGTATCGGTTCGCTCATGTCAGCTCTCGATCATGCTTCATTATTGCGACACAAAGTCGGTGAAATAAAGGTTTTTGATCGGTTTGCCACCCACGATACGGTTCATGCGGTAAATCAGATCCTCTTTGAGTGCATATTTCCCCTGCGGTGTTCTGATATCAGAGAACTTCTTGCTTGCCAGTACTGTAATAATCAGGTCATTAATCCTGACCATGTTTTCTGTTACTTTAGCCATGGATTCTTCGTTGCGGACTTCAAGTTTGATTTTGGCACGCAAAAAGCGACTCTGATCCGTATCTGCCAGGTTCACCGTAATATTGTCGATATCCATCAGTACCGGGGGCTGGTCACTTTCATCATCTGCCTCAGGGATAGCAGTATCATCCGTTTGCTCCACACCAGCTTTATCGGCTTCTGTAGCAGGCTGTTCCATGCTCATCATTTTCCACGCAATAAAGCCACCTACAGCGAGCACCAGAACCAGCAGTACCAGGTTGATGATAGGTAACAGGCCGCCACCGGATGATTTGCCATTATCTTCTGTTTCTTCGTTATCAGCCATGATGCTCCTCTACGTTTGTTATGCAGTGTTTGTTTCAATGCTTTTATATTATTTATACACAACGATTTCCACACGTCTGTTCTTGCTGCGTCCGAAAGGCGTTGCTTCAGTCGAAATTGGCCGGGAAGGACCGTAGCCAACCAGAGATAATCTGGCAGGGTTTACACCTTCATCTTCCAGTATATGCAAGACTGATGCCGCTCTGGCCAGAGAGAGCTGCCAGGGGTTGGCAAACTGACTGTCACTCAGATCCAGATTCACATTGGTATGTCCCTGAACGCGTATATTTCCGGGTGAAATTGCCAGCATCTGGGCAAGTTTGCGGATTGATTTTACGTGTTCGGCTTTTAAATGGGACTCACCCTTGTTAAACAGGACGGCATCGGGGATTCGAAGGTAGAGGCGATCCTTGATGATCACACCTTTGACCTTGTGCTCCAGTGTACTGTTTTTCAGCAGGGCATGGCTGTTCTGACGCATAGCCAGCATCAGCTCCTGGGTTGAGATGAGCTTCTGCATCTCAAAGGGAGGTACAATCTGAAGTTCAGTTCCGACACCGGAATTAAGCACTGACACGGCTTTTCTGAATGATGATTCGATATCGGCAAGTCCGGTTTTGTCCATGGTGGACATGGATATCAGCAGGATAAAGAAGGTCAGCATCAGACTTACCAGATCGGCAAAGGTTGTCATCCATGCTTCGGTGTTAGCCTGATATTCGACCGGCCATTTTTTTCTTCTAGCCATTAGAATGAACTCTTGGGCCGGGAAATGGCGGGGCGATGGGTCTGGTGGATCTGCCCTTTTTCGACATTTTTATCGGTAACCGGGCGGAACTTCAGTGTGATATCCACCCTGCGGTCCAGATCCGGCCGATTCAGCACAGGGTGTTTGTCGCCCATGCCAGCTGCAATCATATGTGTGCTGGGCACGCCGTATGAAGCCAGAGCATGGAAAACACTCATGGCGCGGGCGGCGGAGAGCTCCCAGTTGGATGGATAGCCGGAGCCCCGTGTAGGGGTATCATCCGTATGTCCTTCGATCCTGACTTCGATTACTTCCGGGCGCTTAAAGCTTTTTGCCAGCTTTTGAACCAGAACCATGGAATCAGCCGAGAGGTTTACCTCACCGGATCGAAATGCGATATGTTCATCAAAACGTATACGCACGGTTTCCTGATCCAGGGGCAGTGCCTGCATGGAGTCTTCCATACCCAGCTCTTTGGCTATGTCCGTCAATTCCTTGGCGGTGCGTTTCGGGGCTGTTGAGCCTTCAACGATATCACGTGTAGGCAGGGCAGGTCCGTCACCCTGAGACAGGTTGGCTCCACGGGGCATGGGGTTGAACGTACCAGCCAGGGAACCCATGGCAGCAAGGCGTTTCTCTTCTACAATGACTGCGTAGGAGGTGAGCAAAATAAAGAATGCCAGCATCTGCATCATCAGTTCAAGGAACAGTGCCGCCCCCGGATCTGAGGGGAACGGTAGCGGTGCCGGTTTTTTGTCGCGTTTGGCCATGATTAGTCTGTTGTCAGAGTTTTACTCAAAAGAGGATTTACGTTCTTTTGGAGGCAGGTATCCCAGAAGCTTTTGCTCCATCACGCGGGGATTTTCACCGATCACCAGTGACTGAATGCCGACCAGTATGATTTCACGTATCAGCAGCTCATCCTTGCTGCGTGCTTTCAGTTTGCCGGACATGGGGAGAAAAAGGATGTTTGCCATCAGGGCGCCGTAAAAAGTGGTTAGTAACGCAATCGACATGGAGGGGCCAATGGAGGATGGGTCAGACATGTTTTGCAGCATCAGTACCAGACCAACCAGTGTTCCGATCATGCCCATGGAGGGGGCATAGGTGCCAAGAGCGGTGAACATATCTGCACCTTTGCTGTGGCGCTCAGCGACCTTGTCCATTTCAGCATAAAGGATCTCTTCGATGGCACTGGGTTCCTGTCCATCAATGGCCATTTGTAACCCATTGGCCATGAACTGGTTTTCAATGCTGCCGACTTCACTTTCCAGCGCCAAAATTCCGTCTTTGCGTACTATTTGCGCAAGTTCGACCAGTTTGGCGATAACATCAGAACCGTTATCCAGCTTGTACATGAAGGTTTTCATCACCACGCCGATCACACCAAGTGCTGTTTTCAGAGGGTAGCCGACCAGCAATACGCCTACGGTACCACCGATAACGATCATCATGGATGGCGGGTCGATAAAGCTTGCAATGCCACCGCCAATAGCACTGACAACCAAGCCAAATGCAACGACGATGCCGATAATAGTTGCGATATCCACGGGGACCTCCCAGATCTATCTATATAATATTGGGCTACGGCTCTAAAACGGTAGCTTTTCATCCAATAAAGCAAGAAGCGTGCTAACTTTGATTTGCGATACGTTTGTCCTTGCTTTGAACTCTATGAAATACGGTGGACTCTCATTTTGATTGAAATATGGAGACGCTAAGTCGGGAGTTTTATGTGTTGACCAAACATTGATTGAATAGACATGGTTTATGGATAAAAATGAAAAGAGCCCCTGTTAATAAAACAGGGGCTCTTTAATCGGGCCTGCTTCTCGATTAGTGGAATATCGGGAAGTGGGCGCTGGATACCATGAACATCAGCATGGGAATAGAAAGCAGGGTGTTGATGCGCGAAGCCATTAGTGCCCGTTTACCGGCTGCGGCTTTTTCATCGGCGCTAGCTTCAACCATACCGATTACCTTTTTCTGGGCTGGCCAGATGATGAACCATACATTGAACCACATGATGATGCCGAAAGTGGCCGCGATACGGATGTCCCAGCCTGCATCTGCACCAAGCTCTGCAAACAGGGCGAGGCCGAATATGAGGGTGAACATTGCTCCCCAACGGAACCACCACAGTGCACGGCGTACCACGCTACCTTCCTTGAACAGGTCGGCCTTGGTTTCTGCGGATACGTTGCCAAGTGATGGGACTTGTACAAAGTTGAAATAGTAGAGCAGCCCTATCCAGGTAATGCCGGCCAGGATGTGGCCAAAACGGGCCAGGCCAAATGGGTCAATGCCTTCGTAGGAAGCGCCGCCTGCAATGGTTGTTTGTATGCCGATGACCATCAGAATCAGGGTAAGGCTGACCCCTGCAGCAATGGTTAATTTGTGATCTTGAAGAATTTTCATATGAGCTCCATTAGCAGATGTGGTGAATCTGATCTGTATTATGCAGGCAACAGTAACCGACTGTCTAACTCAAGTAATTGATAGAGAAAGTAGGGTTATATGGTCAGGGCCGGATCAGGATGCAAAAAAAGCCACCCGGGCGGGCGGCTTTTTCTATGCATTAGGCGCCCCGTTAGCGGGACGCAGGAAGCCAAAATGTAACAGGCTCCTTACTTTTCAGTAGAGCAAACCAGCTCTTCTTCGATCTTTGCACCGCTTTCTACTTCATCGATAATTTTCTGGTAGTGCTCATTTACCGGACAGCCGCAACCATGCTGCGTCGTTGCATGCAGGCGAGCCTGTTCGATATGCCACTGTGCTACTTTCAAATGCTGATCTACATTCATGTTGGTATCCTCTTTCAAAACTAAACTTTCAGTGTTTATGCGACACTGTACGGCCGCACCATATCACTGCTCAGTATAAATAAAAAGTTGAGAGCCCGCTTGCTAGACCATTTCCCTTTTATGAGATTACGGCCTGCACGCACAAGATTACTGGTAGCATAGAAATTGCAGATGCATAAGTATTGCATCGGTGGTGAACAAGGGAGTCTTCATGAAGAAAGAGCAGAAACAGTCATGGCAGCCGGGCAAGCGTGATCTGCTGTTTTTGGGAATCATTGCAGCGGTTGTGCTGCTGCTGGTGCTTGGCACCAGTGATCGTAAAACCAGGCCGGTACCCGATAATCTCATTCATCAGTCTGCATCATCGAAGGCTGAGTGCATGAGCTGCCACAATACCGAGGGTGTAGAGCCCCAGCCTGTCAGACATACACCCAGCCAGCAGTGTTTCCAGTGTCACCAGCAGCCAGAAGGCTGGGTTGGGGGCAAGAAGTGAATCGCATCGGCATTAGCATCAAGCCCAATGATGCGCGTGCCAGAAACTTGTTAAATGATCTGCATCGCTGGTTGAATGAAAAAGGCTGCACTGTTTTTGTTGATCACGGATTAGGAAACAGTGTCGATTTATCAACAGATTGTGAACGCCTGCCTGTATCAAAGATGCCGGGACAGGTGGAGTTGATGATCGTGCTTGGTGGTGATGGAACGCTGTTGCATGCTGCGCGGGATTTTATCGGCACGGAGACGCCAATTCTCGGTATCAATCTTGGCCGCCTTGGTTTTCTGACGGACACGCCGATTGGCAGTATGTTTCAGGTGGTAGAAGAGATACTGGCTGGTAACCTGAAAACGAAACGTCATTTTAGTCTGTCGGCGGAGATCTGGCGGGGCAGTGAGAAGCTGGCCAGTGGTATGGCGATGAATGATGTGGTGATCGAGCGAAGCATTCATCCCCGCATGATAGGTTTTGAGATGTATGTGAAAGGACAGTTTGTGTTCCGTATGCGTGGTGATGGGCTGATTCTGGCGACACCGGCAGGCTCTACCGCCTACGCGCTTTCCGCCGGTGGTCCGATTGTACATCCGGAGATAAATGCCGTGGCTGTAGTGCCGGTATGTCCGCATACGCTTTCAAATCGACCGATTGTTGTGCCTGCTGATGATGAAATAGAGCTTCATCTTGTAGAGTCGCCGCTGTGTGCAGCCCTTAATCTTGATGGGCAGGAGTTACTGGCTCTTGAACAGGGTGATCGTGTTGTTGTGCGTAAAGGTGGCGGGATTTCTCTGGTTTATCTGCCTGAACGCCACTATTACGAGGTGCTGCGAAGTAAACTTAACTGGGCCGGACAGGTTGAAGTAAATTGAATTCCCTGTGTCCGTTTTCTAAATGCTGATTTCTATAACTGTTAAACAATTTGGACTGATTGAACAGGCTCATCTTGAGTTTCATCCTGGCATGACCGTATTTACCGGTGAAACCGGAGCAGGTAAATCTATGCTGGTAGATGCACTTGGTGCGGCTTTCGGTGCGCGCGCAAGCACTGACTGGGTACGTCATGAGGCCGACAAGGCTGAAGTTACGGCACTCTGGCAGGGGTATGATGCGCGTATCAATGCACTGCTTGAGGGCAGTGATATTGATGCTGATGATGATGAATTGATCTTAAGGCGTGTTATTACCCGTGACGGGCGTTCCCGTGCTTATCTGAATGGCGTTCCCGTGACACTGAAAATCTTGAAAAAAATGGGTGATATTTGTCTTGATCTGCACGGTCAGCATGAGCATCAGTCATTGATGCAGGTTGCTGTGCAGCAGCAGCTATTGGATATCAGACTCTCTGCACCATTGGTGAAAGAGGTTTCTGATGCCTTTGGGGTTTGGCATCAATTGCGATCACGCTTGATGTCGATGAATTCCGAACGCGGAGAGACTGAACAGCAGGCTGCCTGGATGCGGGAAGAATTGGGCCGACTGGATGCTCTGGAGCCAGAGCCGGAGCTTGCTGAAAAATTACAACTTGAAGTAGATGCAGGCCGACATCATGTGCAGATCCAGCAGGCAGCAGCAGAAGCGGTATTGCTTCTGGATGAGGGAGATCACTGTGTTCGCGATCAGATTGCACGTGCAGGTCATGCTGTTGCCGCAGTAGAGGGTTTTCATGAGGGCTTGCGTAATAGCCGGGAATTGATAGACCAGATTGATGCACTGCTTGGGGAGCTTGCGCCGGAGTTGCGCCATGTTATGGATGTCTCTTTTGATGAGCAGACCTTGAGAGATGCTGAAGCACGGCTTATGCAGCTGCACGAGGCGATGCGCAGGCACGACAGGGATGAGTCGGGTCTGTTGCTTTTGATGGATGAGTGGCGGGAACGGCTGGCAGCCCTTGATACGGCAGGCTGGGATGAAGCTTCGTTGTTACAGGCATTGGAAGATGCTGCTGGAAACTACCGTCGTTATGCTTCAAAGCTTAGTGATGCGCGAAAAGCCTGCGGGGAGTCGCTGTGTAAGCAGTTACGCCCTCTGCTTGATCGGCTGGCACTTGGTGGAATGCAGGTGCGTTTTGAGGTGAATCAGGTTCAGAATGAATCGAGCTGGGGCCGTAGCGGGTTTGATCAGGTTGTTATGCAGGTCATGTCGAATCCCGGTGAGCCGTGGCGTGATCTTGCTTCGGTTGCATCCGGTGGTGAGCTTTCGCGCCTGGTCTTGGCGCTCAAAGGTTGCGGTGCGCTAAAGGATATGCCGCAAATTGCTGTATTTGATGAAGTAGATACAGGTATAGGCGGTGAAACAGCCTGGAGCGTGGGAGAGCTGCTGGTCGCCATGGGAAAAGAGAGGCAGGTGCTGGTGATTTCACACCTTCCGCAAGTGGCATCCTGTGCTGAGCATCAGGTGGTGATCAGCAAGGTTACAAGTGAGGGGCGTACGGTGACCGGGCTTGAGACTGTGGCCGGCCCATCGCGATTAAGCGAAATAGCCCGCATGTTGGGAGGGGGAGAGCGATCACTGGAGCATGCTTCTGAAATGCTGGATCGTGCCCGGCAGGGAATTTCAGCATGAGTCATCAAATCACTGTTCGTAGAGCATCGGTTGATGATGTGGAGGGCATTTATGAAATGCTCAAGCCCTTTGCTGAGAAAGATATTATTTTACAGCGGAGTCGGGATAATATCTTTCAGCATTTGCAGGAATTTCTGGTTGCCGACTATGACGGGGCGCTGGCAGGTGTCGTCTGTGCGCATATCTACGGAAAGAATCTGGCAGAAGTTCGCTCTCTGGTGGTAGATCCTGTCTGTCAGCAGCATGGTGTAGGGCGCCTGCTTGTTGAGGGTTGTGAGCGGTGGCTTGCCGGTCTTGGGGTTACAAAGATATTTGCCCTGACCTATGTCACCGGCTTTTTTATCAAGCAGGGCTACCGTATCGTTTCCAAGGAGAGCCTTCCACACAAGGTGTGGACAGTCTGTGTACATTGCGCCCGTTTTGCTGATTGTGATGAAGTCGCCGTTGAAAAAACAGTCGCTGAAGGGTTCGATCAGAAGATGAATATGATGCCAATCATCGAGGTTGAAGAGAGATAGTTTGCTTGAAAGGCTGTTAACTCAAAAGGATGGAGGTCCCAAGTAACAGCGGTGTGGTCATTGTCACAGCTACATTTGCAGCAAGGTATTGCGGGAAGCTGCCAATCGTTGCCCCATGTTTTATAGCTCCATAGAGGGAGAAAAATGCGAGTGGTATGGGAAGCAGGGCTAT
>Ga0316202_10001116_pt1 | contig 22614 bp, 18 predicted proteins | sample 3monrhotite_MG_FD_204934 | JGI IMG/M metagenome (GOLD analysis project Ga0316202, IMG submission 204934) | Microbial mat bacterial communities from mineral coupon in-situ incubated in ocean water Damariscotta River, Maine, United States -... | ecosystem: Environmental > Aquatic > Marine >... | reverse complement strand
AAACGGGTGACAATCAGACCATGAGCCAGCTTGAAACCCTCGTGGATCAATATCTGATTGATAATCCTGCACCGATCGCACTCCAGCATAAATGGTTTGGTCTTACCTATGTGAATATCACATGGCAGGACCAGATGGTGGTGGGCATGGCCAAGGCACTGGCCAGCAGCTTTGTTGTTGTGGCGATCATGATGATGTTCTTATACCGGTCGATATTATGGGGCTTGCTCGCCATGGTGCCGCTGTCTTTCTCGGTAGCGGTACTGTACGGGACAGTGGGCTTGCTCGGCATCGATTATGACGCGCCGATCGCAATATTGTCTGCCCTTAGCCTTGGGCTCGCTATCGACTATGCCATCCATTTTCTGACACGAGCACGGCGACTTCACCTGGAATACGACAATTGGCCTGATACCGTGGCCGCTGTTTTTGGTGAACCCGCGCGCGCTATCAGCAGAAACGTAGTTGTATTGGGAATCGGCTTTATGCCGCTATTGCTGGCGCCGCTAGTGCCTTACCAAACTGTCGGTATCTTCATCTCCGGGATATTGCTGTTTGCGGGTTTGGCGACGCTTGCAATATTGCCTGCACTGATGCGCTATCTGGAGCGCTGGCTTTTCACCGGCACGGAAAAAACCAATGTCCTGGCGGATTTGGCGGAGCAAGAACTATGAGAGTATTTTCCGTAGGTCTGATCTCGCTGCTTTTGCCACAAACGGCTATGGCACAAGCGCCCGCCACGCTTTCTGCAATGGAAATTGTTGAAAAAGCCAACCACGCAATTTTTTATCAAGGCGGGGATCAGAAGGCGCGCGTGGACATGCTTATCACCGACAAGCAAGGCCGTGAACGCACCCGTCAGCTCACGCTACTGCGCCGGAATTTCGGCGCGAGCGATACAGATCAAAAATATTACGTCTATTTCAACAAACCTTCTGACGTGAAGAAACTGGTATTCATGGCATGGAAAAACACCGGCGCAGACGATGACCGCTGGCTTTATTTACCGGCCCTTGATCTGGTAAAACGCATCGCTGCCAGTGACGAGCGTACAAGTTTTGTCGGCTCTGACTTTTTTTACCAAGACGTTTCAGGCAGGGAAATCAACGAGGATGTACATAGGCTGGTGGGCGAAGATGATGACTTTTATATCATTGAAAGCACACCAAAAAATCCCAAAGATGTTGAGTTTTCAAGCTATAAAAACTGGGTAGACAAAACAACTTTTCTGCCGAAAAAGGCCGAATATCTCAATGATAAAGGCATAGTTTACCGAGCCTATAAGGCGCTAAAAATAGAGATCATAGACGGCTTTGCCACCGTCATTGATGCCCAAATGGAAAATAGAAATACTGGCAGCACAACGCGGCTACATTATTTTGATATCAATTACGACATTGGTTTGCCTGAAGATATCTACAGCGAGCGATATCTTAGAAAACTGCCTAAAGCCTTCCTGAAATAAACAGATGCGATTAGGTATAGGACTATTGTGGCTAGGGCTTGTGATGTGGCCTCGGGAGGCTGTTTTTGCGGAAACACACAATGAACAGCCCAGCAATGGCCTGTGGCAAACTCTGGCCGAGGAAATTGATCTCAGCGGTTACTGGGAAACACGTTTAGCCCTAAGGCTTCGCAGTGACCCCGAGCAAAAACCCTTCAGCCTAGCCGAAACCCGGCTCCAGCTAGAAGGCGAGCGGGATTTTGATGCTTTCACTATTGAAGTCACCGCTGACATTGTTTTCGATGCGGTTTCTGACGAGCGGGCTTTAGGCCTCGACGGCGACGGCGACTATGTCGATCTGCGGCGCGCGAGCGTTAGCTTCAGCCCGCTGGATTTTGTCGATATCAAAGTCGGCCGCCAGATACTTACATGGGGCACGGGCGATCTGATTTTCATCAATGATTTGTTTGCCAAGGATTGGCGTTCGTTTTTACTGGGCCGTTCGGTCGAATATTTAAAGGCACCAACTGACGCTGTGAAAGCGTCATTCTTTTCTACCGCTGCCAACCTGGACATTGTCTATGTGCCCGAATTTGGGGCCGACAGATATATTGACGGCAGCCGGGTATCATTTTTTGACCCGGCAACTGCGGGCCTGCGCGGACGCAGCAATCCACTGACAACTGACGAGCCGAGCGGCTGGTTTACCCATGACGAAGTCTCTGCCCGGTTCTACCGTACTCTTGGGCCATTCGAGGTAGCCGCCTATTATTACGATGGTTATTGGAAAAGCCCTGCAGGGCTGCGGCCTGACCTCGAGCGCGCTTTTTTCCCTCGCCTGCATGTTTACGGCGCTAGCCTGCGCGGTCCCATGTTCGGCGGCATAAGCAGCGCGGAATTCGGTTTTTACGATAGCCAGTCGGGTGCATCGCGCACGCCCCTAATCCAGGGCAACGAAATTCGCGCACTGGTCGGCTACGAACGCGATTTGGGGCAAGAGCTGACGTTGGGCCTTCAGTATAGCTTTGAGCACAAACAGGACAGCGACTTCGATATTGCCGAGGATGCGCGTTTCGAAGCTCCACAGAAAAACCGGCATTTACTGACTTTACGGCTCACAAAACAATTTTGGCAGCAAAGATTTGAGGCCTCGGTTTTCAATTTTTACGCACCCAAAGACAAAGATGGTCACCTACGCTTAAAGGCTGCGTACAAGTTTTCCGACGCGATAAAACTGGAGGCTGGTCTCAATATTTTTTACGGCAGTCAGGCCACATTTTTTGGCCAGTTCAAGCGCGCATCAAATCTCACCACTGCGCTTAGATTTAATTTTTAAACTGCACTCAATATAATCCGAAACACGGATGACGTTTTGAGGGTTCGCTGCTCCACTAAAAAAGGCATAAAAAAAGGCCAGCATAAAGCTGGCCTTTTCAATTTAGTGTCGGTGTAACATTTAGCCGAGTAGCGCGAGGCTACCTGCAGATGTACGTCCGCTACGATCTGTTTCCATTTCGTAGGATACTTTCTGCTCGTCGTTCAAGCCACGAAGGCCAGCAGCTTCTACTGCTGAAATGTGAACAAAAACGTCGTCTCCGCCTGCATCAGGCTGAATGAAACCAAAACCTTTAGTGGCGTTAAACCATTTAACTGTACCGTTAGCCATTATATTATATCCTCTTACGCATATTGATGAAAGCCAGAGAAGGAGCGTAAGCAGGTATCTAATCAGGCATCGTTAAAATAGTGAAATTTCCACTATCGACAGCTATTTACTCCTTCAGAGCGCATTTGTAAAGGATTCAAATGCATTTATGACGCGAGAGGCTTTGGCTTTATAAAACTTGTTGGCTTCCATTGTTACCGCGCCTGCTTTCTGCCTGTAAAAATCAGCGCTAAAGCTTTGTTAATTCTAAATTTTTCCGTCTAGTTTCCATTTTTTTGGCGATTGGGCCGCCGCTAGGCCTATTCGCCCAATGCATGCCGGACAAGCGTGCCCAGACATCATTTCTGTTAGGTAAATGCATGAAATTATTTGATTTTGCAGATTCGGGCCCTGCACTTGCCTGCGATTCTCTCAGCCAACATGCATGCAGCCTCTGCCCGGCAACAGGAAAGCATTAAAGCTTCAAAGCGCCCCAAAGTCGGCACCGCATGCCTGAAAATAGACCAAGAGCAACAAAGAGAAAACTTCGATTTTCTATAGATAGAACAGTTTTGGCCATGAATGAACCGTGCGCCGATAAAAAAGCGCACGATTCGATCAATGAATACTACTTGTAGTTAAAAGGCCGCTGCAAGCGTGAGCCAAAACTTGTCAGTATCGGTAGCAAAACTGTTGGCATTATAGAGTGCAGCTTTGGCTGATACCGTGAAGGTTTTATTTATCTTCTTGGAAATCAGAAAATCCCATTCATTACCATAATCTGCGCCGCCTACATCGGCTTTGAAATCATGATAAACGGCCTTCATCAACATACCACCAAGCGCGCCTTCGGCTGGCAGTTTATAAGCAAGAGAAGCATATATATCCTGCAAGCCAGTAGCGGGCGTATTCAGAAACTTATCGGCCCAACCGTTGAATTTATGAAGCGTCGCCAACGGTGTTTTAAAGCTGGAACCATTGTCCGAGCCCAGCAATTCATAGTCAAATGCTGCTGTTAGCCCACTATTGCTAACGCTTAATCCCGCGTGCCAAAAGTCGGCGCTATAATCGGTCGGGTTATCCTTATAATCTTTCTGGTTGGCATATTCGAGCTGATAGCCCAGCTTCACACCATCCGAGACCGCCTTTTTGCCGGCGAAGCGCGCACCCACAGTACTGCTGGACAGGCCAAATACCGGCGCATCATTCAGATCAATAAAATATCCGTATGCCGTTAGTTTGCCAAAATCAAAACCGTCGTAGCTGACATTGATAATCTGGGTCGATGTATCAAGGTCGCCAAAGGGGTGATCCTCACCAAAAATCCGGTTGACGTTCCAAACATACGCATAGATCGCCGTTAGCCCTTTTGTCGGCGTCAAGATAGCAGCAGCCGCATCGTATGTTTGATCATTTTGCCGCCAGCCGACGGTGCCAATGAAGCGTTGATCATCAAGGTTCATACCCATGCGACCAACCTTTGTTGTGCCCCATTTGCCCGCATATTGCAGGTAAGCCTGATTCAATTCGGTCGTTTCCGGGTCGGCGATAACGGGCCGTGTGCGGTTGCCGTTGACCGTATTATTATAGGTTTCTTTGCCAATCACAGTCGTATTAGTGGCTTCAAGATATGCACTAAATCCGTTCAGGTTGGCTGTCTTGAATTTTAGTTTGGTCAACAGAGTGGACGCAGTGGCCTTTTTGCTGAAACCATCCTGGTTCACTGTTTCCAAACGGTAGCGAAAATTAACATTTGCATCACCTTTTTGAAACCACTCAGAAAGGTTTGTGGCGTCTTCTGCTGCCACGGCTGTTGTTGCCATTATTGCCAGCAAACTGACAGCCAATTTGGGGGGGAATTTCATCATCTTTCGACTCCTTTAAGCCTTGCTATGATTGCAACCTAACGAAGCCGATAGGGTTTGGTTTGACCCAGATCAAGCCTATGAAACATTTATAAAAAATTGGATATATGGCGGTAATTCTACTTTGTGACAACAGGTCGAAATTGACCTTCCCCAGGCCGAAAAGAAAGCAGCTCACCAGTTTCAATATGAAAGTACCAGGCATGCAGGGTCAGGTGCTTTTTTTCCACAGCTTTTTGGACCCACGGATACCCCGCGAGATTCTGGACCGACAACAATGTACCTTCCATTTCACACTGCCGGTGACGCTCGGCCGATGATGCATTTTGGCAAGTGGAAAGTACCATCTGTTTCGCTGGATCAAGGATCGCGACCCAGTCCGTGATATAGTCATCGTCAGTGGGTTTATTGGCCTGGATCTCGTCTTTTGCCATCAGGGCTGCGATGCCACCGCAACCGCTATGACCCATTACAATGATATGTTCCACACCCAGACTACAAACGGCATGCTGAATTGCTGAACCCGTAGACATATGCCGGTGTCCGCCTCGAAGATAGGGCGGCACAATGTTCGCCACGTTGTTAACAACAAACACTTCACCCAGCCCGGCATGGGTTAGGATCGTCGGGTTCACGCGACTATCACTGCAGCCGATGATCAGCACTTTTGGCTGTTGCCCTTTTGCGGCCCATTCGCGGTAGACTTTATGCTTGTCGCTCAGGTATTGCTCGCGGAAATCCTTATAGCCTTCGATAAGGCGTTCATATTTATCCATGTGTATCCTCCGTCTAGCGTAGGATGCTACAAGGACGCCGCCAAATCAAACCCGGATATTTTCGCGTTTCTAGCCAAATCCAATATATAGGACTGAATGCCTTGGCGCATACTGCGTGTATGCAAATAATCCTGTATTTTGGCTTCCACTTTTGAAAATTCCTGCGGCAGGGCTGAGTTTTTGCTTATGCGAAATCGCTCGACATTCTGATCATAATATCGTCGGCACATAGCTTCGCTCGCTTCAGGTGCCGTCACCTGAGCTTCAACAAGTTTCATTATGCCCACATCAAGCACTTCTTCGTCGACGACCTCTGAAATAAATCCTTCTCTAACGGCTTCCTGGCGCATCAGTTCGCGGATCAATAACGCCTTCGCCGCTTCATTACGCGCCTCTACACGCGACTGCGCCGGATGAAATTGCATTTCATTAAACACCTGATCATCAGTGATCTCGGTTTTATTCACAAATAATGGCATGCTTCTAACCCCTTCTGCGCACGACCTGATAACCAGACCGGAATAGATATTTAATCGGAGCCGACAAAATATGCACCAACCGTGTGAAAGGAAACAAAACAAATAATGTCAGCCCCAGCACGATATGTGCTTTGAAAATTGCCGGTTCATACAGAATAAAATCAGCGGCACCACTTCTGAAGGTAACAATATGCTGCGCCCAATTCGCCAGCGCAATCATCGAACTACCGTCTGAGTGTGCTGCTGACGACGGAATTGTCGCCAAGCCTAAAACCAGCTGCACAAAAAGCACTAACAAGATCATGATATCAGCAGGTCGGCTGGTGGCGCGGATGCGTGCGTCCGTTAACCGCCGCACGATCAGGATAGCCATGCCAATAAAACAAATTGTACCAAAAATTCCGCCAGCGACCATAGCCATCAATTGTTTTTGCGGCGCTGTCATCACCAAATGATAGACACTCTGGGGCGTCAACAAGCCGACCAGATGCCCAAAAAACAACAGAATAATGCCGACATGAAACATATTACTACCCACTGCCAAGCCTTTAGAGCGCAGCAATTGACTAGAGCCTGCTTTCCAGCTGTAAGGGTCTTGGTCGTACCTGAGAACCGTGCCCATCACCATAATGGCTATGGCTAAGTAGGGGTAAATTCCAAAGAAAAAGTCGTTCAGATAATTGCTCATTTTTCCCTCCTTAGTGGCCAGATGCCGGTGTTACATTTGGTTCGGGTGTATTCCCGGGATGCCGAGTGGCTGATGGGCAAACGCCGCAGTCCGCTTCGCCTGTGCCATCAAAAGCAGGGGTTTCTTCCCATTCTTTATCAAGCGCTTCCAAACTGGTATCTTCCTTGTTGGCCTCAGATGCGGCTTGCGCCAAAAACTCTTCATCCACCTTCACTGTCGTCAGGGCCTCCAGCGCCTTATAAATATGCTGATAGCCGCTTTTTTTGGCTTTCAGTTTAGCGCCGACACCGGCAATTATATGGATTGTCTCTCCCAGCAGCTCCTGTGATTCTGCGGGATCAATCTGAGATAAAAACTCCAGAAACAGCGGCAGATAATCAGGCAGCTCGTTAGCCGCCAACAAAAATCCCCGGGCTTTATAATGATCCGTTAAATCCACCATCGCTTGGCCTCTGTCCCGGCTTTCGCCGTGAATATGCTCAAACAAATAAAGCGAAAGCGTGCGACCACGATCAAACAAGGATACATACTCTTCCTGCACTTGCATCAAGTCCTGCGCCGCCAAATCATCCATAAAGGCAAACAGCGGTTTTTGAACTTTCGCGGGCAGTAAGTCATCCGCTTCAAGGGCGGTTTTTAATTCTCCCATATGACTATGCAGGTCTTCTTTTGGATAAGCCAAAAGCAACCCCAGTATTTTGAAGGTAATCATCAGCTATTCCTCACTTTGCCGCTAAGTGTGTTTTTATGCGTGCGTCCACCAAACAGTCCGCCCGATGATTTACCCGGCGCTCCGCCCGAGCAGCCATCGCCAAAACTAAAGCCACAGGCCGAGCGACTTTCAAAGGCAATATCATTATCAAAAGGTGTTTCACCTGCATATTCCCGGTGGTTTGTAGGGATCACAAAGCGGTCGTCATAGTCTGCCAGCGCCATGATTTTATACATGTCGTTGACCATGGCTTTATCCAGTCCCACGCGCTCAAGGATTTCGGGGTTTTCGCCGCCTGTAATATGTTTGCCGCGCATATAGGCGCGCATCGCCATCATGCGCTCAAGAGCATGCTCAACGGGCTCAACCTTGCCAGCTGTTAGCATATTGGCGAGATATTTCACCGGAATACGCAGGTTTTTGACATCCGGCATAATTCCATCGCCTTCAATCTTGCCCTGTTCAAATGCATTTTGAATAGGTGACAACGGCGGGATATACCAAACCATTGGCAGCGTTCTATACTCAGGATGCAGTGGGAAGGCGACTTTCCAGTCCATCGCCATTTTATAAACCGGCGACGCCTTGGCAGCTTCAAGCCAGCTATGGGGCACACCGTCGGCTTTCGCTTGCGCGATAACCGCCGGGTCATGGGGATCAAGAAAAATCTCGCACTGTTTTTCATACAGGTCTTGCTCGTCCTCGGTTGAGGCCATTTCCTCAATCCGGTCAGCGTCATAAAGCATCACACCAAGATAGCGGATACGGCCAACGCAGGTTTCAGAGCAAACGGTAGGTTCACCGTTTTCAATGCGGGGAAAGCAGAAGGTGCATTTTTCCGATTTGCCAGACTGCCAATTGAAATAAATTTTCTTGTACGGGCAGCCAGATACGCACATGCGCCAGCCTCGGCATTTGTCTTGGTCGATCAGGACAATGCCATCTTCTTCACGTTTATAGATCGCGCCCGATGGACACGCGGCAGCACATGTTGGGTTCAAGCAATGTTCACACAGGCGCGGCAAATACATCATGAATGTATTTTCAAACTGCCCGTACATTTCTTTTTCGATGTCCTTGAAATTATAATCCTCCGAGCGCTTTTCAAATTCGCCGCCAAGAATTTCTTCCCAGTTTACGCCCCAAACTGCCTTTTCCATTTTCTCGCCAGTGATTGCGGAATGCATGCGCGCGGTTGGAACGGTTTTCACCTCCGGGCTGTCTTGCAAATTTGCATAATCAAAGGTGAAGGGCTCGTAATAATCATCAATTTCCGGCAGATCAGGATTAGCGAAAATCTTTGAAAGCAGCCGAAACTTTCCACCCATTTTAGGCTGAATTTTCCCGTTGCCTTTACGCTCCCAGCCCCCGTTCCACTGATCCTGGTTTTCCCAGTTTTTTGGGTATCCAATGCCTGGTTTGGTTTCCACATTATTGAACCAGGCATATTCAACGCCTTCGCGGCTGGTCCATACATTTTTGCAGGTAACCGAGCAAGTATGACAGCCGATGCATTTGTCCAAATTCAGGACCATGCCTATTTGTGCACGTATTTTCATGGTCGCTCTCCTATTCCGCGGCTTGCGGTGTTGAATTGGTGTCGGCGAGCTCTTCGCCCCATTCAACGGCACTGGCTTTACGCACAACAACACATTCATCGCGGTTGGAACCCACCGTGCCATAATAATTGAAGCCGTATGAAAGCTGGGCATATCCACCGATCATATGGGTGGGTTTCACCACTGCACGGGTTACAGAGTTATGGATACCGCCCCTGCCACCTGTGACTTCAGCTTTGGGCGTATTGATGGTTTTTTCCTGTGCGTGATACATCATGGTCATGCCTTCAGGCACGCGCTGCGATACAACGGCACGCGCCATAATGGCGCCGTTTGTATTATAAAGCTCGATCCAGTCATTATCTTTCACGTCCATCTTTCTGGCATCAATTTCAGAAATCCAAACTACCGGCCCGCCACGGTTCAAGGTCAGCAACAGCAAGTTATCGCTGTAGGTGGAATGGATGCCCCATTTTTGGTGTGGGGTAATCCAGTTAAGAACCACCTGCTTGCGACCTTTGCCAAACTTGTCGATTACCGGCGCAATAGTTTTGGTATTCACCGGAGGCTTGTAAACACAGAAGCCTTCGCCAAAATCGCGCATCCATTCGTGATCCTGATAAAAATGCTGACGACCAGTAAGTGTACGCCACGGAATAAGCTCGTGCACATTGGTATAACCCGCGCTGTAGCTCACATGCTCGTCCTCAAGGCCAGACCATGTCGGCGACGAGATAATTTTTCGCGGTTGCTGTTTAACGTCGTGGAAGCGAATTTTTTCGTCTTGTTTTGGTCTGGCAAGATGGGCATGTTCGCGGCCTGTTATTTCACTGAGCGCCTGCCAGGCTTTCACTGCAACGTTGCCGTTGGTCTCTGGTGCCAGCGACAGGATAACCTCGGCGGCATCAATATCAGTGTTAATATTGGCCATGCCTTCATTGACGCCAGTATCGATGTGGGTGCCGTTAAGCCTGCCCAGCAGTTCAACTTCGGTATCGGTGTTCCAGGCAATGCCTTTGCCGCCGTTTCCAACCTTGCCCAGCAGGGGACCAAGGGCGGTGAACCGTTTGTAGGTATTTGGATAATCCCGCACAACCTCAACAAGCGCAGGCATGGTTTTACCCGGCACCGGTTCGCATTCGCCTTTGCGCCAGTCCTTTACGCCCAACGGCTGCGCCAGTTCTGCAGGGGTATCGTGTAATATTGGCAGGCTAACAACGTCGGTTTCTTCACCCAGATGGCCCACACATACTTCTGAGAATTTCTCAGCAATACCTTTATAAATATCCCAGTCACTACGGCTTTCCCATGCTGGATCCACGGCGCGGGTTAGCGGATGGATAAAGGGGTGCATATCTGAAGTATTGAGATCATTTTTCTCGTACCAAGTGGCCGACGGCAAAACGATATCTGAATAAACACAGGTTGTGGACATGCGGAAATCAAGTGTCACCACAAGATCAAGTTTGCCCTCAGGCGCTTCGTCGTGCCACTTAACCTCTGTCGGTTTCTGGCCGCCTTCCGCACCAAGATCTTTACCCAGCAAACCATGCTGGGTGCCCAGCAAATGCTTGAGCATATATTCATGGCCTTTGCCTGAAGACCCTAGAATGTTTGAGCGCCAAATGAACATATTGCGCGGAAAATTCTTCGGATTATCAGGGTCTTCGCAGGCAAACGCAAGCTCGCCGCTTTTCAGTTTATCCACGATATAATCAGATGTTTTAACGCCAGCTTTTTGGGCCGCTTTCACTACCTTCAAAGGGTTTTCATCCAGTTGCGGCGCGGACGGTAACCAGCCCATACGCTCAGAGCGCACGTTGCAGTCGATAAGGGAATAATTTTCCCATTTTTTCTTGTCCGCAAGCGGCGACAGGATTTCATCCACACCCAGCTTCTCGTAGCGCCACTGGTTTGAGTGGTTATAAAAGAAGCTGGTTGAATTCATATGCCGTGGTGGCCGCGCCCAATCAAGGCCAAACGCCAACGGTTGCCAGCCGGTTTGCGGGCGCAGTTTTTCCTGTCCCACATAGTGGGCCCAGCCACCACCTGATTTGCCGATACAGCCACACATGATAAGCATGTTCATAATGCCCCGGTAAATCATGTCCATATGATACCAGTGGTTCACAGCAGCGCCCAAAATGACCATTGATTTACCGCGTGTCTGGTCAGCATTAGTGGCAAACTCGCGCGCAACCTGAATTACCTTTTTGCGGTCAACGCCGGTTATTTTTTCCTGCCAAGCAGGGGTATAAGGAATGTCATCGTCGAAGCTCGCTGCCACATTGGCACCGCCGAGGCCGCGGTCGACGCCATAGTTAGCAACCATGAGGTCATAAACTGTGGCTACTTTCACCGTGCCGTCTTTGGTTTCGATTGATTTCAGCGGAACATTACGTTCAAGGATGCTTTCGTGGTCGGTGTGCGGGAAGATGCCTTCTTCATGCTCAAGATTGCCAAAATAAGGGAAAGCCACAGCCGACACTTCATCACTTTTGTCGATAAGCGTAACCTTGGGCCAAATATCGCTGTCGTCAGAAACATTTTTAAGCTCGAGGTTCCATTTTTTACTTTTGTCCCAGCGCGATCCAATGGTGCCGTTTGGCACACAGATATTACCCGTATTGCCGTCAAGGATAGCAGCCTTCCATTCGGTATTTTCTGTTTCGCCCAAGCCTTCGGCAAAATCAGAGGCGCGCAGCAAGCGACCCGGTATCAGCATGCCGTCTTTTTCCTCCATCATTACAAGGAAGGGCATGTCAGTATACATGCGGCAATAGTCGTCAAAATACTCGGATTTTCCTGCGACATGAAACTCTTTTAAAATCACATGGCCCATCGCCATCGCCATAGCGCTATCGGTGCCTTGACGCGGGTTCAGCCAAATGTCCGTCAGCTTGGCAACCTCGGAATAATCCGGGGTCACAGATACTGTTTTGGTGCCCTTATAGCGCACTTCTGTGAAAAAATGAGCGTCTGGCGTGCGCGTTTGGGGAACGTTTGAGCCCCAAGCCATGATATATCCTGAATTATACCAGTCAGCGCTTTCCGGCACATCGGTTTGCTCGCCCCATGTTTGCGGCGAGCTTGGCGGCAGATCACAGTACCAGTCATAAAATGACATGCACGTGCCGCCAATAAGGGACAGATACCGACTGCCTGCCGCGTATGATACCATCGACATTGCAGGGATCGGCGAAAAGCCGATAATCCGGTCAGGGCCAAATTCCTTGGCCGTATATACATTAGACGCGGCAATCAGTTCGTTAGCTTCATCCCATTCGGCGCGCACAAAACCGCCTAGCCCGCGCACACGTTTATATTCACGTGATTTTTCCGGGCTTGAGACAATGCTCTGCCATGCATCAACCGGATCGGGATGCTCGGTTTTTGCCTCCCGCCACAATTTCAGCAATCGACTGCGAACAAGGGGATATTTCAATCGTGCCGCACTATAGAGATACCAGCTATAGCTGGCACCGCGTGAACAGCCACGTGGCTCGTGATTTGGCAGATCAGACCGTGTTTTAGGGTAATCCGTTTGCTGGGTTTCCCATGTCACCAAGCCATTTTTGACATAGATTTTCCAGCTGCAGGACCCTGTGCAATTGACCCCGTGGGTCGAGCGCACGACCTTGTCATGCGCCCAGCGGCCTCGGTAGGCCTTTTCCCAGTCCCGACTTTCGTCGGTTGTGATCCCATGCCCATCCGCAAAGGTCTCTTGTGTTTTGGTAAAGTATGAGAGCCTGTCGATAAAGTTGCTCATTGTATTATCTCCGGATGTTCACAGATGTTTATGGATTTTTCACGTAGGCGTTTTTGCGTAGATAGAACCACCAGTTAATGAGGATGCAGACGCCGTAGAAAATGGCAAAACCGTACAGCGCATACTCAGGTGTGGTGGCTTTGATCTGTTCGCCGAACACTTTCGGAATGATGAAAGCGCCGTAAGCGGCTACAGCCGACGTCCAACCCAGAACCGGACCTGCCTGTTCCTTATTGAAGACAACCGCGATGGTGCGGAAGGTAGAACCGTTTCCAATGCCGGTCGCTGCAAACAGGATGATGAACAAAATGAGGAAGGGGTAGAAAAATTCCTCAGGTGTGGCAGAGGCGTAAGCAGCTTTCATATAGTAAGCCACGCCCAACGCCGATGCTACCATCACAACACTGACAATCTGGGTAACTTTGGCACCTCCCATTTTATCAGCGAGTGTGCCGCCGATGGGGCGAATAAGGGCACCGATGAAAGGTCCCATCCAGGCAAACATCAAAGCACTGGGGCCATTTGCGTTTGCTGTTGCGTGAGTCAACATGCCATCAACCATCAGATGCTGATACCCAAACACAACCTTGATCGCCAACGCTAGCGCCGCCGAGAAACCAATGAAACTACCAAAGGTCATGGTGTAGATAACGGTCATGGCCCACGTGTGTTTATTATCAAAAATCTGGAATTGACGTTTGAGGTTTGTTTGAACTTGACCAGGGATCAACTTCATCATGCCAAGTGTCGTAACAATCACAATCGGCAGAACCAACCATTTGTTCAGTTCAAGTCCGGAACCGCCCGTTACCGCAGGAAGCATCAACCACAGGCCAAAGACCGCCGCCAAAAGCCCAATTCCCAGCATACCGAGGATTTTACCAAAAGCCGGCAACGCAGAACCTGCATCTGGTGATACATGCTCATCGCGGATATTATTCATGCCAAACCATGTGGCAAAAGCCAATGGAACCAATACGATCAACCACACCCAACCTGCGTTAAATATATAAGTTTCTGTGCCAGCAGGAATTTTACCGATAGGCGTACCCGATGTATTCTGCAACGTCATGCTGTCGCCGCCAAACAGCGCGAATGTCATCACCAAAGGCACAACAATTTGCATGGTAGTAACACCAAAATTGCCAAGCCCCGCGTTCATACCCAGTGCATAACCCTGAATTTTTTTGGGGTAAAAGAAGCTGATGTTAGACATGGAAGACGCAAAGTTACCGCCACCAAAACCACTGAGCAGCGCCATCAATTGAAACTGCCACAGTGGCGTATTGGGATCTTGCAACATAAAGCCAACGCCCGCTGCCGGAATCATCAACAAAGCGGTTGTCAGAAAAATCGTATAGCGCCCGCCGGCGATGCGAATGAAAAACGAGCTTGGGATGCGCAGCGTAGCACCAGACAGGCCCGCAATAGCCGCCAATGTAAACAATTGGCTTTGGGCAAACGGAAAGCCCAGATTCAACATCTGTACAGTAATGATACCCCAGTAAAGCCAAACCGCGAAACCACACAGCAAGGCGGGTATGGAAATCCATAAATTACGTGTAGCGATCTTTTTTCCTGCGGTTTCCCACTGGGTATCATCGTCCGGGTTCCAGCCGAACAGGTCGCGGCCCCGTTCTTCCAGTTTTGTTGAGGGTTGATCTTGCATTGTCTATCTCCTGTGCAATGGCTGCACGTTCTAGTGGGCGGAGGACCCGGTCACGGGCCCCCATATTTTTCTGGTTAGTGGCTCATGCCTTCAAGCTCTGGCAAATCGCGCGGTCCTCGCAGTTCCGGGACTTGCTTTTTCTCAAGGCTCTGCACGGTGAAGTGCATCCAGGTCAGGGCTACACCGATCAAAATGGTAAGCAGCATGAAGCAGCTGGTCCAAACCCCGATTACATCGTTCATGACGCCAAAAGTGATGGGCAGAACAAAACCACCAAGACCGCCGATCAGGCCGACCGTGCCACCCACCGAACCCACATGGTCTGGGTAATAAACGGGGATGTGCTTATAAACAGCCGCTTTACCCAGTGACATGAAGAAACCAAGCACGATGGTCAGAAAAACAAACAGCTCCAAGGGAATGGTTATGTTGAATTCCACAGGGCCTTCGATGCCTGCTACGGTATAATCGGTGGCAGGGTAAGACATAATGAAGGTGCAGATCACGCTGGCGATAAAGGTCCAATACATGATGCGCCGCGCGCCGAACTTATCTGAAAGCCAGCCGCCGAGAGCCCTGAAAATAGACCCCGGCAAGGCATACATGGCAGCCAGAATGCCCGCTGTCTGCAACTCAAGCCCGTAAGCGCCCATATAAAAGCGAGGAAGCCAAAGCGCGAGCGCCACATAAGCGCCAAACACAAAGAAATAATAAAGAGAGAAACGCCATACCTGAAGATTTTTGAGCGGTGCCAACTGATCGACAAAACTCGGGTGCTTCCTGCCTTCGGCTTTGTGGGCCGTGTGAATGGGGTCATCTTTTGAAAAGACATAGAACAACACCGCTGTTACCAGCAGAATAATTGAATATACCTTTGCAACCCCTTGCCACTGGCCGTTCATGGCTACCAACAAGAAAGGCGCTGCAAAGTTAGTGATCGCCGCGCCCACATTGCCCATGCCAAAAATACCCAGAGCGGTGCCTTGTTGTTCTTTGGGGTACCAGCGCGAAACATACGCAACACCAACAGCGAAACTGCCGCCTGCCAAACCTACACCCAGCGCTGCCACGAGAAACATCTCGTAGGTTTGAACCAGAGTTAGCAGATATGCCGCCATCGCCGTTGCCAGCATTTGCACCGTGTAAACAATACGTCCGCCGTATTGGTCAGTCCAGATACCAAGAAACAGGCGACTAAGCGACCCGGTTAATATCGGAGTCGCAACCAGAATACCAAACTGGGTATCGCTGAGGCCCAGTTGGGATTTGATCTTGATGCCTATGATTGAAAAAATTGTCCAAACAGCAAAACACACCGTAAATGAGAGCGTACTTGTTGTTAGCGCACGACGTTTTAAACCAGTATTTTCGATTGTATCGGTCACCATTTCCTCCTGAAAATTCTGTTGACCCTTTTTCATTGAGGGCAATATGACCGCAGATAGCCAAGAAGCATTTGACCCACGTCAAGCAAATCGATAACGTTTGAAACTGTTGCACTTGATCGAAATCAAGTGGATGGGTCTATTGAGATTTTTGCAGGCGCGGCGCGGCTAATTTGAGACAATTTTGCTTTCCAAAGCTATGCGTTCCCACGAAGTTGGGATCACCAAGCCTTGAGGCGAAATTAATTTTGGGGCTTTGGCTCTTAATCTTCACTAAATAGAGAAAATTTTATGAACTCACCATCTGAAAACTCGCTTTTGGTGCAAGAGCTTTTGCACAAGCTCGGTGACGTCGTACATGAAATTCAGCGTGAGCGAGGCAGTGCGGGGCTATTTCTCGATAGTCTCGGCAAGATTTTCTCAAAGCGCTTCAATGCCCAGACAAAAGCCGCAGACGACGCAATTGCTATCCTCAAAAGCTTTTGTGATCGTAGTGATGTGAAAGCTGCGCTCCCGGTTAGCTTTGAGGCCCGACTTAAATATCTGTTTGTGAAATATAGTGAGATGGCTGACTTGCGCGACCAGATTTGCCTGCTATCCATTCGCTATACGTCGGCGCTCAACACCTATACGTTCAGCCTCACAATCCCGACAATTGACGCCATGATCGAAGTTGCGCAGCGTCAACCTTCGCACAATTCGGCGCTTGTTACCGGCTTTGCCAATTTCCTTCAGTGGAAAGAGCGAGTCGGCATGGAACGGGCACTTGGCACGCGCGGATTTTATACCTTTGCGTTTCGTAATCAGGAATTCTGTGATCGTTTTGTCGCCTTAATCGCGGAACAACAGAATTACCGCGAAACCTTCAAAGCGCTGGCCTCGCCTTCTCAAATTGCGCTATTGAACGAAAATGTTAACGAGCAAGACCTTGCGCGTTTCGACGAATTTAACAAACAGCTAGAAGATGGCGCTCCTCCTGGCCAGATTGAGCAATTTACGGGTGAAGCCTGGTTTGAATTATTAACGCACCTTATTGATAACCTGCGAGACACCGAAAAAAGAATAGTTGAAGGTCTTGAAGGGGCTGCAAAGATCAAAGAAGCCAACTTTGGAATCACCGCCGAACCACAAAAAATATCAGGTAACACTGGCCGTGTTCAGCAATACCGTAAGTTTTTGAGCACATTGCCAACCTTTTCTTCGCTCGGAGACCAAGAGCTTGATGAACTTTTGGGTTTTGCCCAGGTCAGGGAATATCCAAAAGATAAGTTGCTCTTTCTACGCGACGAACCCGCAACACGGCTCTATATTATCCTTGAGGGTTGGGTGAAGGTTTATAACGGCCTTGAGACAGGTGAAGAAGCGATCTTGCAGATGCTCAGCGCAGGTGAGACTTTGCTCGAATCGGCGGTCTTCCTGAACGTACCAACACCCGTGAGTGCACAGGTTGTTGAGGACGCAACGCTTTTATCCATCCCGGCGCCGGTGCTTCGCCAACGCATCCAGTCAAGCCCACAACTGGCTATCAGCATGCTCAACAGCGTATCTTTGCGCTCTCAGCGGCTTGTGCAGCAGCTTGAACTATCCCGACTAAAAAGTGCACAGGAACGTGTTGGCTGGTTTTTGCTTCGTTTGCGGCTTAATCAGAAATCCAGCGACGGCATCATATATTTGCCCTATGAAAAATCCATCATCGCGTCCTATCTGGATATGCGGCCCGAGACTTTTTCGCGTACGTTGAAAAAGTTCAAGAAAGACGGCTTTATAATATCCAGTGATAAAGTCCAGGTCCCTGACCAGCATGCGCTCTGTCATTTTTGTGACATGGATTTAGCGACCCAATGCGGACGGGCTGGAAGCGAAGATTGCCCCCACCCAGAATATAGCGATACACTCTACGAGCTAGAAAATTGACCTTGGTCAAAGCCCCCTTTCCCGACCTCATATAAATATCCTTCCTAAGTGCTCAACTCCGAAGCCCTTGCGCCTACGTTTCTATTAAATAGGGCGCAGCGGCCGCAGCAAATACGCTGCCGGGTCACCGTGGGAAACTGCTTGGCCTCTCACTTTTGGAAAGGAGAAAGTGTGTGCGCCTAGAGGACGGCTTCGGCCGAACATTCAAATATCTGCGCCTTTCGGTTACCGAGGTTTGCAATTTCAAATGCCAATATTGTTTGCCCAACGGCTATAAAGCTTGCGGTGAGGAAAGCGCCTTAACAGTAGAGCAGCTTCGCCGCGCCGCAACCGCTTTTTCCGAACTTGGCTTATCAAAAATCCGGCTAACCGGCGGCGAACCCACTGTTCGCAAGGATTTCAGCAAAATTATTGAAGCCATTGCAGCAATACCCGACGTGAACACTCTAGCGCTGACAACAAACGGGTACCGGCTTGAAAAACGCGCAAAGGAATGGAAAAACGCTGGTCTGAACGCTGTCAACATCAGCCTGGACAGCCTATGCCAAAAGAAATTTCAGCAGATTACCGGCCATGACAGGCGCGACGAAATCATGCGCGGTATCGATGCGGCTTTTGATGCCGGTTTTGAAAAAGTCAAAATCAACGCTGTCTATATGAAAGACATCAATGACGAAGAAGTGGAAGCCTATATTGCGCTGACCAAAAACCGCCAACTATCGGTTCGTTTTATCGAGCTTATGGAAACCGGGGACCATGCCGCTTTTTTCCTAAAACACCATGCCCCTGTAGATACCATCAAGGAAAAGCTGCTGCGTGACGGTTGGACCTCTAAGCTAAAGAGCCAAAACTCGGGCCCGGCCAATGACTTTGTGCACCCGGATTTTCAAGGTAGTTTTGGCCTAATTTCTCCCTATTCAAAAGATTTTTGTACGAGCTGCAATCGACTACGCTTTTCGTCGCTCGGCAATTTACATCTATGCCTGTTTGGCGAACTTGGGGTGCCAATGCGGGCTTTGTTGCAAAGCGATGATCAATTGGACGAGTTAAAAGAACGCATTACAAATGCCGTCACACGCAAAAAAGAAAAACACCTTCTGGCGAACGGAGCCACTGGCATGACATCAAACCTGTCAGCGATTGGTGGTTGAGATGGAAAATCTGAATTTTACAGGTGTAATCTTGGCTGGCGGCGCTTCAAGGCGCATGGGTACGGATAAGGCCAGCTTGCGTGTACAGGGCTTGACCTTATTAACGGTGATGAAGCAAAAATTAGTTGAAGCTGGTGCGAGCAAGGTTGCTGTTCTTGGCCGCGAAAATAGGACAGATGGAATAGTTGATCAATGCCCGGGAGCTGGACCAGTGGTTGCTGTTCTGGACTATCTTAAAAATCAGCCGCTTGGCAGCAGGCACCTTATTGTGCCTGTTGATATGCCTGCTCTCGCTCCTGCAGACTTGGCGCTATTGGGTGCCCAGCGTTATTGGGCCTTCTTTTCAGGACATAATCTGCCGTTTTTGGCGGTCGCCGATGCGATTGAGTTGATGCCATCCAGACGTATTCGTGACCTCTTGTTTATCAAAATGGCCCGGCAACTGGAGCTGCCGCAAGGCCGTGAGGCTTCCTTTGCGAATCTGAATACGCCTTCAGATTTTGCCGCCTTTTCTAATCAGAGTTTGGCCAATTCAGGCTAAAACCCCTATGGATACATGAGGAATATATGCCTAGCGATAGCAGCTATAAGGCCTTTTTTTTGGGGCCAAAATCGGAAAACCAAGCCTGGGTCCGCTCGGAATTTCAGTCCATACTCGGGCATTGGTTCCAGTGGCGAAAAGACCTCTTTCCCGACGATGAAAGTGTAATCTCCACCGCTGACCGTTCCAGCGGTGCACACATTGCGGCTCGGGAAAAAATGGCACAAGGGCTAGAGGAATTAAACCAATTGCTCGAGGCAGAGTTGCCAAAGTTTACGCCGCGCTATATCGGCCACATGGTGTCCGAGCTTGCTCTGCCTGCGCTGATGGGCCATTTTGCCATGCTGCTGCACAATCCTAACAATACCAGCAAAGGCGCCTCGAAAATTGGCACCCATATAGAAGTTGAAGTTATTGCCATGTTGGCGACAATGTTAGGTTTCGATCCCCAAAAAGCCACAGGCCATATAACGGGTGGCGGTACGGTCGCAAATTTCGAAGCGGTTTGGCGGGCGCGGTTTCGCCAAGACCACTGGTTAAGCCTTGTCTTGTTTTTAGCCGAAGAGCGCGGCGTAACAATGGATCTGTTTGACGGTGCCCATATGGGATGGGCGCGGTTTGACGAATTGCTTGCCCTGTTTGATGTGCCCGCAGACGATCTTCGAAATTATAGCGCCGTTGCCTCAAACCCCTACGAATTTGCGCAAAGGATAGAAAAAGCGCTTGGCATAATTTACCGTGGGCCGGTTTTGCTAGTGCCGGAGAATAAACACTATTCCTGGGCCAAGGCCGCCAACATCTTTGGTTTTGGCGAGAAAGCCTTTTGGCCAGTACCGCTTGATCAGATGGGGAAAATGGATGTCGCCGCCCTTCATGGGCTTATACGAAAAGCGGAAACCCAGCACCGACCGATTTCAATGGTGGTCAGCGTGGCGGGCACGACAGAAACAGGTGAAATTGACCCGATCGATCAGATCCAGCAACTGCTGGATACTGTAAAATCGGAGCGAAATTTTGATATCTGGCATCATATAGACGCTGCCTACGGAGGATTTTTATGCAGCATGCTGCATGGCAACAAGCCAAATGTTCTGGGGGTAAACTGCAGCAAGGCACTGGAGGCGATACCACGTGCGCACTCAGTCACAATTGACCCGCACAAACTTGGTTATGTGCCCTATGCCTGCGGTGCCATCATCACACGCGATCAGCAAAGTTATGCCGTTTCAGGTTTTGAAGCGCCGTATTTGGAGCGCCAACCGGACATGCCAGACAAATGGTCAACGACGTTGGAAGGCTCGCGTTCAGCGGCTGGCGCCGCTGCAAGCTGGCTCACAGGCAAGACCTTGGGTTTTGACGGGGATGGCCTTGGCCGGATCATTGCAAATACAATTCTCGCAGCACGCACATTCCAAAAGACGATTGAAGGCCAGATGTCTTTTGTTCATTTTTTGGAACCAAGCCAAACCAATATTCTGTGTTTCTCCACGTGCGTACCCGGCAGCAGCTTGCGGCGCGCTAATAAAATCGCTGAAGCTATTTATAGAAAATTCGAAGATTGCCCGGATTTTTCTATTTCAAAAACGACCCTTTCGATCGCAACGCATAAAAAGATGATTGAGCACCATATTAAGAAATTTGACGGCGAAACAGATGATGATAAACTGGTCCTGCTACGATGTGTGTTTATGAACCCTTTTTGGGTAGAAAAAACCATACAGCGGGACTTAACACAAGAATTTGTCGAAAAACTAGATGGTTGGTTTGCTGAATTCGCACTGGAAAACCGGCCGTAAATGCTGTTGTTGCTCTGTAACTTCAGCGTAGATACGGAGCGATATCATAAAGTGGAATCTACCATATTGGCCAATTGACGCGCCGCGGGGATTAAAAAAACGAATTTTCTTGCGCACATTTCAGGCCACGTTGATGGGCGGTGGCGCGCCGCTTGGTTGGGCATTCATCCAAGTTTTCAGGGGTATTGATCTCGGCGTGGATATCAGTAACCACCCTATTCTCTATATTTATATGTTGTTCGGCACTGCCGCAGTATTCGCCTGTTTTGGATTTTATGTCGGCTTGCAAGAATGCCACTTGCGCGAACGCTCCCAGCGCGATCCTTTGACAGGATTATCGAACCTTCGTCACTTCCGGCAACAGCTTGATATGCAAATAGCGCAGAGCCAACGCGACGATGCCGCACTCTCTCTTATTTTTTTCGACCTCGATCATTTTAAAAAAGTGAATGACAGATACGGCCACGCAGGCGGTGATATTGTATTGATCGAAGTGTGCGCTACTGTGAGCAAACTCCTTCGCCGCAATGAATTGTTCGCGCGCGTAGGCGGAGAAGAATTCGCTGTTCTTGTCCCCCACGATACACTGGAACATGCGAGCCTTGTTGCCGAACGTATTCGTATCGCCGTGCAGGACCACAATATATCTGTTGGGCTAAATAATGTTATAAAAGTTACTGTGTCGCTGGGTGTAGCCCAATATGATGGCAACGAAAGCGCAAACCTGTTTGTCGAGCGCGCCGACATAGCCATGTATGAGGCCAAAAAATGCGGCAGAAACAAAGTGGTTGCCCAATAGGCTTTTGTCTACGCGGGTCCGCGGGAGACTGAAACCAACAGACCTATACAAAATCGCTAAAATTTCCTTTCTTTTTCAAGGGGCTGCAGCAAACGCCTTAAATATTCCACCAGAAACGCCGTGCCAAGACCAAAAGCAATCAGCCCGTTTGCTGCGGCCATGCCCGACAACAACCGCGTTTCTTCTGGCAAAATAATGTCGCCGAAGCCCAGCGTCGTAAATGACACAATTGAAAAATAAAGCGCCGTTTCAAAACTATCAAAAGCCTCAACAACCATAAATGCACCTGCCCAAATCCAGACAGCGATGCTTAGCGCAAGCAAAGTCCACAATGTAACCGCAATGATAACGGCGGTGCTTCTCAACACCGACTTGGGCCCCGCTAGCCACTCCATAGCATCGGGCAATTTTTTCGTCGCAAT
>Ga0316202_10001115_pt1 | contig 22618 bp, 15 predicted proteins | sample 3monrhotite_MG_FD_204934 | JGI IMG/M metagenome (GOLD analysis project Ga0316202, IMG submission 204934) | Microbial mat bacterial communities from mineral coupon in-situ incubated in ocean water Damariscotta River, Maine, United States -... | ecosystem: Environmental > Aquatic > Marine >... | reverse complement strand
TGGAGAAAGATAACAATACAGCTGCTCTGGATAAGGCTGCTGCATATGCCCGCTGGGCTGTTCTGAGTCAGGCAGGACGCGCCAAACATGCAGACGGCCTGCTATTCAAACTGGCTGATTCGATTGCCCCTCTAAACCGGGTGCCCGTTGAACATGCACAAATCAATGCGACCGACACCATGCAGGGGCCAAAAGAGACACTGCGCCGACGTGAAGGGTTTAAACTCACCGATCACGGAACAGACCTGAACAGAGCTCTCGATCAGGCCAATTATTGTATCTGGTGTCATAAGCAGGGCCGGGACTCCTGTTCCACTGGCCTGAAAGACAAAAAAAACCATCAGTTCAAACACACGCCCTTGGGTGTCTCTCAGGCAGGATGTCCGCTACAGGAAAAGATATCTGAGATGAATTTACTCTTCTCATCTGGCCAAAGCCTGGGGGCACTGGCTATGGTTTGTGTAGATAATCCCATCGTAGCGGCCACCGGTCACCGGATATGTAATGACTGTATCAAATCATGTATCTATCAAAAGCAGGAGCCGGTGAACATTCCTCATATTGAATCACGCATACTCAAAGAAGTATTAACTTTGCCGTGGGGTTTTGAGATCTACAGCCTGTTAACTCGCTGGAATCCGCTGAATTTGCAGCGACCTCTGCCAAAAAACGTTTCAGGGTATAAGGTACTTATCGGCGGCCTTGGTCCGGCAGGTTTCACGCTGGCTCATCATTTGATGAATGAAGGGCATGCCATTATAGCTGTCGATGGACTAAAAATTGAACCTTTACCCGTTGAAGTAGTGGGACAAAAAAAAACAGACCAACGCATCAACTTTAAACCCATTCGACACATCTCCGATCTTCATGAATCACTGGATGACCGCATGATGGCTGGTTTTGGCGGTGTCACGGAATACGGCATCACCGTACGCTGGGACAAAAACTATCTGAAAATCATTCGCCTTTTACTGGAACGCCGCGATCAGTTTGCCATGCATGGCGGCGTACGGCTGGGTAGCACCATCACCTTTGATGAAGCCTTTGATATGGGCTTTGATCATATCGCCTTATGTCTGGGAGCCGGTGCACCAACAGTCATCTCCATTCCCAACGGCATGGCACGCGGTGTGCGTCAGGCATCTGATTTTCTGATGGCACTGCAACTCACCGGTGCAGCCAAAACCAGCTCCATTGCCAATCTGCAAATCAGGCTTCCCGTTGTGGTGATCGGTGGCGGGCTGACTGCAATTGATACCGCCACGGAGGCTCTGGCCTACTATCCGGTACAGGTGGAAAAATTTCTGAGTCGCTACGAAACGCTGGTTTCAGAATCGAGTGAAAAACATGTGCGTGCCGTCTGGGACGAGGAAGAACGCATCATTGCAGATGAATTTCTGGACCATGCCCGCGCCATCCGCGCCGAGCATCTCAAAGCATACGCTGAAGCACGTGAGCCTGATATGCTCAGACTGCTCAATAGCTGGGGTGGTTCAACCATTGCCTATCGCAGACGTTTGATTGATGCACCCAGTTATACCCTGAATCATGAAGAAATTAACAAAGCCATGCAGGAGGGCATTCGTTTCTGCGAACTGCTATCTCCGACTTCGATTGATATCGATCAATACGGCCATGCCAAAGCAATCAGATTAGAGCGCACACATCTCAATGAAGATGGAAAACTGGAAACGGCAGATGAATCAGTCTGTTTTCCAGCCCGATCCATTCTCGTAGCTGCAGGCACCAAACCCAACACTGTTCTGGCACAGGAATATCCCGATCAGTTCAATATGGACGGTAAATACTTTCAGGCTGTCGATGATCATGGGCAGCCCGTAACACCGGAGCGCAGTACAAAACCCGCACAAGCTCAGATGTTCACCCATATACGGCCTGATGATCGCGCCATCAGCTTCTTCGGCGATCTGCACCCCTCTTTCGCTGGCAATGTGGTCAAAGCCATGGCTAGCGCTACACAGGGCTATGCAAGCATCAATCGCATACTGGAAAAGAGAAAGCCAACGCAAGCTCTTGCAAGCGGGATCATGGACCTGTTAGACAATGAACTGCAAGCAAAAGTGCATGCAGTCAACCGCATGACCCCAAATATTGTGGAAGTGATTGTGCGAGCCCCGCGTGCTGCTCGAAACTTTCAACCCGGTCAGTTCTATCGCCTGCAAAATTATGAGGTCAATGCCAAATACATTAATGGCACTGTTCTGGCCATGGAAGGCGTTGCACTGACCGGTGCCGAAGTAGATGTGGAAAAAGGTCTGATTTCCCTGATCCTGCTGGAGATGGGCGGATCATCTGATCTGTGTGCTCATCTTGAACCGGGGGAACCGGTTGTATTGATGGGGCCAACAGGCTGCCCCAGTGAAATCACCAGAGATGAAAATGTACTTTTAATCGGAGGTGGGCTGGGAAATGCAGTGCTCTTCTCCATTGGCAGTGCGTTTAAAAAAGCCGGTTCCAGGGTGCTATATTTTGCCGGTTACAAACAACTGATCGACCGCTTTAAAGTGCCTGAAATCGAAGCCGCATCGGATCAAATTGTCTGGGTCTGTGATGAATTCCCCGGTTTTGAACCGGGTAGAGAACAGGATAAAACCTTTGCCGGAAATATGCTGGAGGCGCTGGCTGCATACGGCAAAGGTGAACTGGGGAAAACCGGCATGCCACTGGATACCATTGACCGCATCATCGTCATTGGCTCAGCCGGACTGATGAGTGTGATTGCCGATGCCCGCCATGGCTTGCTCAAGCCATATCTGAAACCGGATCATATCGGTATCGGATCCATCAATTCTCCCATGCAGTGCATGATGAAGAAGATCTGTGGCCAGTGCCTGCAACCGCACAAAGATGCCCGCACCGGTAAAAAAACGGGGGTGGTATTCTCCTGTTTCAATCAGGACCAGTTACTTGATGAGGTGGATTTCAAAGCGTTAATGCAGCGCCTGCAACAACAATCTGTACAGGAAAAACTGACTAGCCAATGGATTGACCGCTCTCTGCGCCAACTTGGCCTGCGCCAGTAGTTTCAAGCAGAACAGCACAAGCGATATATTTTACGAAGTCGCCGCTCTATCAGACTTAATTGGCCAGGTATGGCGCACCCATTTATGGCACTCCATCACCATCAGAATCACTAGCGCTACAGGTAGCAGTTCAAGCCACTGGGCAAATGAAACCGGCTGTATACCTAGCACGCTGCTCAACCCCGGCACATACATCGCTCCAATATGAATCAGTTGCGCGGCAAGTGTGCCAAACAACAGCAGCGGATTAAGCAGCGGATTATGATTGAAAACTGACCGCTGCTCTGAGCGGGAGTTAAATGCATGCACATTTTCAAATAGCACCATTAGCAACAGTGTGCTGTTACGCGCCTCATCGATACTCATACCCACGGATAACAGATTCTGGAAGGTGAGAAAAGCCAACATGCCGATAATAGCAGCAGAGATGAGTGTTCTTTCGAGCATCATACGGTTAAATATTGGTTCCTTCGGATTGCGTGGCGGCTGTTGCATCTCATTGCCTTCGCGCGCTTCAAAAGCCAGCGCCACATCCTGGATACCGTTGGTAACCAGATTCAACCACAACAGCTGTACCGCAGTCAGTGGTAGCGGCATAGCAAAAGCGAGCGATAAAAAAAATAGCACCAGTTCAGCGGCCCCAGTGGATATAAGCAGGAAAATCACCTTGCGAATATTTCTATAAGCAACCCTGCCCTCCTCAACACCAGCAACAATGGAAGCAAAGTTATCATCGGCAACCACCAGATCCGCACTTTCTCTGGCCACATCTGTGCCCTGCTTACCCATTGCCACACCGACATGCGAAGCGGTTAGCGCAGGCGCATCATTGACACCATCTCCGGTTACCGCAACAAAATGGCCACTACGTTGTAACGACCACACGATATCCACCTTCTGACTCGGTTCTACACGGGCAAACACGTTGGCATCATCCACCAACGCATCCACCTGACTCTGACCTAGCTTTTCTACCTGAGATAGCTGGCTACCGCTGACCACTTGCTCCATACGATCAACCAGGCCAATCTCATGGGCTATGGCATAGGCTGTAGAAGGGTGATCTCCTGTAATCATGCAGACCCGAATACCTGCTTTGTGGCACTCCTCAACAGCTTCTTTCGCTTCTACCCTTAACGGATCAATCATACCCACCAGCCCCAGCAACCTTAAGCCGGTCAGATGTTCCCGACTAAAATCACCGGTTTCAGTCCGGTTTCCTGATCTTCCCTCTGCAAAGGCCAGCGTCCGATAACCATCGACAGCCAGTGATTCAAGTTGCTGCTCCAGCATGTCGGGTTCAATCCTTTGCTCACCGTCGTCCGTCAACATCGTCTCACACATGGGTATCAAACGTTCAAGCGCGCCCTTGACCAGAATCAGCTTCTGATCACCATCTTCATGCAGGCTTGCCGCATAACCGAATTCTGATTCATAAGGGATAGATGCAAGCTCCGGATAACGTTGCTCCAGCCCCGCTTGTCTCATACCAAGTTTATGTGCCATCACCAGCAGCGCCACATCCACTGCATCCCCGTGGCTGATCCACTGACCATCTCTCTGACCAAAAAAACCTTCATTACAGAGTGCCGCAGTGCGACACAGGATATGCATTTGACTGGCTTGTGATTCAGACAGTGCTCCTGCTTCTGTATTCACGCTACCGTCAGGTGTATTGCTACCACCACTAACTTTCCACGCATCAGACAGAGGCATTGCGATACGACGAACCGTCAACTGATTCATCGTTAATGTGCCAGTCTTGTCAGATGCAATGACAGTACATGAACCCAGCGCCTCAACTGCCACCAGCCGACGCACAATCACCTTACGCCTAGCCATACGGTTCATGCCAATCGCCAGCGCCACTGTCAGCGCCACGGGTAGACCTTCAGGGATAGCTGAAACGGCCAGTGCAACAGACACGATGAAAATTTCATGCCAGCTGACACCGTTATTGAACTCAACTGCAGCCAGCAGCAATACCGCAATGCCAAGTGCTACCGCAATATTCACCGTAAAACGTTCCATACGCTGAATTAAGGGAGCTTTTGCCGCATCGCACTGCTGCATCGCTTCAGCCAGACGGCCCACTGCCGTATTTATACCCGTGGCAGTGACTACAGCCCGTGCTCTACCACGGTTCACCAATGTGCCGGAGAACAGCATGTTGATGCGATCAGCCATCGGAGTTTCCAATGCCAATGATGTTGAGAGCTGTTTCTGGACCGGTACAGATTCACCGGTCAATAGTGATTCATCCACCTCCAGATCAAACGTATGAAGCAGACGCATATCGGCAGGCACTTTTGAACCGCTATCCAACAGTACGATATCACCGGGTACCAGCCCCATTGCATCAATTTCAAATGAATCGCCATCACGCAACACAACAGCTCTCGCCTGCACCATTTTCCTCAGTGCTTCTGCACTTTTATGAGCATGATACTCCTGTGCTGTTCCAATGATGGCATTAATGACCAGTACAGCAGTAATAAAAGCGGCATCGGTATACTCCCCCAACATTAGCGAGACCACTGCCGCTGCCAGCAGCACATAAATCAGAGGGCTTAAGAATTGTAGTAAGAATAGTCTGTAAATACCGGCTGTTTCAGGTTCAGGTAGCTGATTAGGGCCATGCAGTTCAACTCTTGCCAGGGCTTCTGCCTGTGCAAGGCCACTTTCAGAACTCTGAAGTGTAGCCAGTATCTCTTTCTCAGTTCGTGCATGCGCAACATCAGGAAGATCTGAAAAATGTCTGTCCATACTGATGATAACCTCCTCTTACAGGAGTTAAGCCATTTAAAATATGATTATAACGTTTTATGGTAATAAATAGAAGCAAACTGGGGCTACAGAATACGGTCAACATAACGCCATGCATCAGGAGCTACAGGGAATCAGTCAGTCATTATGGCCGTGCGAGGTCAATGATTTTATTGATGTCGTACTCTTTTGAACCACCTGCCTGCTCAACCAGATCGGCCATACACTCATCCAGTGTCGGGCGCCGGGTTTGATAGAGTAACCCTACCGGCTCTTTATCCTTAAGTTTGTAAATCAGATGCATGGCTTTGTGTAGATCGCTTACATCGTGTGATTCCGGAATATCTTGAATAATGCTTTTAAAGTAATCAGCCGTATCCAGCTTATTGAAGGTCGGGCACTGGCTGAGGATATGAATATACGCCATGCCCTGATGCTCTAAGCCACCTTTGATCAGTTCAGCACACATTTTCGCATTGCCTGCATAAGCCTGTGCCACATAGGTAGCGCCATAGGTCAGCATATATAACAGTGGCCGCATCGGTTCTTCAATACCGCCATAGGGGGTGGTATAAGATTTCATATCGCGCCTGGAGGTAGGGGAAAACTGTCCCTTGGTCAGCCCGTATATGTGATTATCCATCAGCACATAGGTCAGGTTCACATTGCTGCGTCCCAGATGCGGCATGTGACCACCACCAATGGAAAAACCATCACCATCTCCGCCTGTCACCAGCACATCCAGATCAGGTCGTGCCAGTTGCAAACCTGTGGCTACAGGGCCTGCACGGCCATGCAGGGTATGCATTTTATAAGCATTGAGGAAATACGGCATGCGAGAAGAGCAACCAATGCCCGATACATTGACCAGATTGGCCGGATCAATCTGCAATGCAACCAGCGCACGATAAATGCCTGAAAGTGCCCCGTAATTACCACAACCGGCACACCAGACCGGCTGAATGCCTGATTGATAATCTTTGGGACTCATGCTCTCTTTCATAAGAGCTCCCTTACTCTGCTTTCGATCATTCCAGGTGTGAACGGCATTCCCCCGCACAATGTATAAGATACAGGGTGCAGTGTGGTTTCTGCCCGAATTAGGTGGGCTAACTGCCCCTGTTGATTGACCTCTGCGACAACAAGCGTGGCACACATACCGGCAAATGCCTCGTATTGATCCACCTGCATGGGCCAGATCAGCTTGGGATAAAAACCCATCACCCTGATCCCCTCGGCTCGAAGACGCGCAATTGCCTCGCGCACCACACCGATCGTGCTACCCCAGGCAATCACACCAATATCTGCATCACCTGTTGCATCACCATCAATTTCAGCCGCTTTATAATATGATGGTAACGATTTTAGTTTATCAAAACGTTTGGTGGACATCTTCTGGTGAGTTCCCGGTGTAAAGGAAGGTCTGCCATCTTGTTTGTGTTCCAGTCCCGTCGCAATATGCATGGCACAGGCCGTGCCGGGATCAGCCATGGGAGATATACAATCCGCCGTCATTGCATATCGCTGATATTCACCCTCACTATCCCACCGCCTTCGCTCAACCACTTCAATCGTATCAAGCTCAGGCAGAGGCACTGTCTGACTGGAAAAGGCTAACGAACTGTCAGACAACAGCACAACAGGACACTGATAGAGCTCTGCAACATTCAGCGCATCCACTGTCATATGAATACAATCATTCACATTTTCGACCGATAATACGATGCGCATCGCATCACCGTGACTTCCATACACGGCTGCCAACAGATCAGACTGTTCGTGTTTGGTGGGCAGCCCTGTAGATGGGCCACCGCGCTGCACATCGACCACCACCGCCGGTGTCTCACTCATAAATGCAAAGCCCAACATCTCGCTCATCAACGACAGACCGGGCCCGCTGGTAGCAGTCATCGCTTTTTTGCCGGCAAACGATGCTCCAATCACCTGAGAGATCGAAGCGATTTCATCTTCGGCCTGAATCATCGTGCCGGCTCTCTTGGGAAGATGCAGGGCAAGATATTTGGCGATCTCGCTGGCTGGAGTGATGGGATAAGCCGAATAAAAATCCAGCCCTGCAATCAGTGCACCAAGGCCAATCGCCTCATTACCCGAAAGCATGATGACATTTGTCGCTTGTTCAGCTTTGGGCAGCTGCAAACCCGGCCTCTTCTCAAACTTCGATGCATGCATCAGCCCCTGATCAAAAGCATCGATATTAGCCTGCACCACACGCTCACCCTTGTTTTTGAATCTGTCGGCCAGCAACATCTTCAAATGATTGGCGGAGATATTGAACAGAGCTGACAATACCCCCAGCGCCACCATATTTTTGGCTTTTTTAAAACCAAGCTGTCTGGACAGCTGCGTCATAGGAACAGGGTAAGCTGTCACACCTTCTGGAATATCCGGTGAAAATGTATCGTCATAAACAATGGCGGTGCCGGGTAACAGATGCGCTTTATTGATCTCATATGATTCACTATTGAGCGCACAGAATATATCGAAGGTATCACCCTGATTATGCAGCGTTTCACTGCCCGTACGCACTTGATACATCGCATAACCACCTCGCACCTCAGCGGGAAACGTCTTGAATGTGAATATTTCGAATCCTGAACGTGCGCAGGCTGCCGCAATCAAATCTCCGCAGGAGATAATGCCCTCACCGCCGTCTCCGGCGATGCGAAAAATAAGGTCATACTTTGGCATATCGTCTATCACTCTCCCTGAAACACGTTCGAAGCTATGATAACACTACATCAGATATATTGTACGTTTAAAACAAAAAAAGATGCCATAATCAATAGTATCTCTGTTCTTTTAAGGATGGCTGATTTATGCCGCTGCATCATCCTGTTTTTCGAACTCATTCTCATTACACAAGATTGCAGAAGAGCAATCCTGCTCGCGTTAGGCCCCAAGGGTGGCAGAGATGGACCTGTGTCATGGAAATCAAGCACTTTCCTCGCAACTGATTCACTTCTTTTTCAACCCGTTAGCTACGCGCGCAAAAAATATAGAGTTGTGTTATAATCGTAATATGATGATGGTATCCGGAATTTCTATCCGTTCTGAATATGTACCCGCTGTTGTGGTACCTCCCATTGTTATGCCCCATATTGATAAAACACAAACCAGCATTCTCAAGCTGCAACCCGTACAAGCCTCAACAGCAGCAGCGTTTAAGCTACATCGAAGTCCATTTGATCGCAGCTTGCAGGATAGTTATGACATGCATGGGAAGATGGTACAAACGCATAAGCTCACAGGCACACAACTGAACAGACTCATCTGAACCATTCAGCATGGAAGAACTATTATCTCAAACAAGCAAAAACTCAGTCGCTTTCACACATGGTAAAAAAGTTGGCCGTCACAAAATCCATTGTAGCGATATGCTGCATCATCCATGCTGGCGTGGTTTCTCTCAAAAAGAGGTTAAATGTAGCCACATCACCACTAGAATGCCAATCGGTCACCACAGCATTAAAACCTTTCAAATAATCATCATGGGCCTGTTTATGCACAGAGTACGGAGGGAATCCCAGTGCAACCATAGACTCTTCTTCCCGTTTAAAATGCTCATATGTGTGCACTAACAATGCCTCAATCTTTTCACCAAGCTCGGGCACATGCTCGCCTTGTTCATATTTGTCCAACAACAGGAAGAGCGCATTGATCAGTGCTACCTCTTCAAGATGTGTCTCTTGCATAAATGGCATGGCAACGTTTGGAATCTCATTTATCATTATTTTCATCTCCTAAACGGTTCATTTATTCCAGTTCATTGAATACATCATCAGACAGGTAAATACTATCAAATCAGGTAAGTTATTCGCCACATCCAGATATGTGGCGCTGGCTTTCAACACCTCAGTCACCATCATCAAAGACTCAGGCTAGATCTCAGGCAGATCCATTTCACATGTTAAGATAACAGGGAACGCCAGTTTTCCCACAGGCGGGAAAAGTTCATACTACCTCTCTCTCCATAGAACAACCCAGCCAGCAACTGATTCATGAAAACGGATAGAATCCTTCAAACGTTTTCCCTCTCCGCAGGAAAATATTTTCTATTTTCCCATCCCAATCTCACGATCTGTTCACACTCAGTCGTCTTCGCCCAGAATGCCGTGCGGCATCACAACCAGCACTGAACAAGGGGCATAGCGAACGACACGTTCAGCAGTCGATCCAAGTATCAGGTGTTCAAATGCACCTTTATCCCCATGTCGCCCTATCACAATCAGGTCGGCATTCAGCTTCCCTGCAAATTCACAGATAGCCAGCGCCTCATTCTTATTTGCCTCTTCCAAATGTGTAATCACTTCTGTTTCGACACTAGCGGCCTGTTCATCAAGTTGCTTCGCTGCACTTTTACGCTTTATTTTGATAATCTCATCAATAGGTGTCATTAAAATAAGATCTGCATCAATGTATAGGGAAGCCTCGATCACATGCAGCAGATGCACCTCAGCTTTTAGCTGGGTAGCCAACAGGCATGCCCGCCTGAGTGCTTCATTCGACTGCTCCGAGAAATCGGTTGGTACTAATACTGTTCCGTTCATGATCATGGCTACCTCCTGTTCATCTGAGCTATACTTATATTAACATAAAAACAGTGGAATACCTATGATAACCCGACACTTCTGGCCCCATGTATTTAGCGGTCAGAATGAATCTACAGGAGTTTGTGTTCCCTCCCTTAATTTTCACTGCTCTCTTGCTCTATTTTCAGAATGCGAATCGTTGTCTCAAGCACAGAGTCGGGATTGAGCGACATCGACTCAATTCCCTCACGCACAATAAAATCTGCAATTTCCGGATAGTCAGAAGGTGCCTGGCCACAAATACCGATATATTTACCACGGCGTTTACAGGCAGCAATCGCCATTTTCAGCATCTCAAGTACCGCAGGATCTCGCTCATCGAAGATATGTGCCACCAGAGCTGAATCACGATCTACACCAAGAGTAAGCTGAGTCAGATCGTTGGAACCAATGGAAAAACCATCAAAGATGTCAAGAAAGGCATCAGCCACGATCACATTAGCCGGGATCTCACACATCATATAGATCTCCAAACCATTTTCACCGCGCTTCAGACCATGTTCGGCTATCAGATCCAATACTTTCTGGCCTTCGGCCGGGGTGCGGGTAAATGGAATCATCAGGCAGACATTCTTCAAACCCTTCTCATCACGCACCATCTTCATCGCCCTGCACTCCAGTGCAAAAGCCTCTCTAAATGCATCGGAGTAGTAACGTGATGCTCCACGGAAACCAATCATCGGGTTCTCTTCCACAGGCTCATAACCACTACCACCGAGCAGGTTCGCATACTCATTGGATTTGAAGTCAGACATGCGGAAGATAACCTTCTTAGGATAAAAGGCTGCAGCAATCATCGACACGCCTTCTGCCAGCTTCTTCACATAAAACTCAACCGGAGAGTCATACGCTTCAGATCGCCTGTGAATCTCCTTCTTCACACGCGCATCAATGATCTTATCGACGTCAATAATGGCATTGGGATGAATCGCGATGCTGTTATTGATGATAAACTCCATGCGCGCCAGACCTACACCATCATTGGGAATAGCACTAAAAGCGAAAGCACGATCAGGGCTGGCTACATTCATCATGATTTTGGTTGTCGGGCGCTCTAGCTCTCCTACATTCATCGTTTGACGCTTGAACTTGAGCTCTCCCTCATAGACATAACCACTCTCGCCCTCCGCACAGGAGATGGTCACCATCTCACCATCAACAATGCTTTCCGTTCCACTGCCCGTACCCACCACAGCAGGCAGACCAAGTTCACGGGAGATAATAGCAGCATGACAGGTACGTCCTCCCCGATTGGTTACGATAGCCGCTGCACTTTTCATGATCGGTTCCCAGTCCGGGTCGGTCATATCGGTGATCAGCACCTCACCCGGTTTCAGATCTTCGATCTGGGATACATTTTTAATAATTCGGGCACGACCTGTAGCGATCTTACCGCCCACACTTTTACCCTGTGCCAATATCCTTGATATGTCTTTCATTTTATAGAATTCGATCACATGATAATCACGCTGAGAGTGCACCGTTTCAGGCCGGGCCTGCACAATAAACAGCTCACCTGAGCATCCATCCTTAGCCCATTCAATATCCATCGGCTGCAGCTGTCCAGCAAGTTCAGAGTAGTGCTCCTCGATAGTCACCGCATATCGCGCCAGCCTCAGAAGCTCTTCCTCACTGAGGCAATACACACGCTGATCCTCAAGCGGAACGTGTACATTTTTGGTCGTATGTTTGAGTGATTCAGAATAGACCATCTTCATCGCTTTCTCACCCAGAGTGCGGCCGAGCAACGATCTATACCCCTCTTTCAGCAGTGGTTTAAACACATAGGCCTCATCCGGCCGCACCGTTCCCTGTACTACATTTTCACCGAGGCCGTAGGAACCGGTAATGAACACTGCATCGTTAAAACCACTCTCTGTATCGATAGAGAACATCACACCCGCCGAGGCCAGGTCACTGCGCACCATCTTCTGAATACCGGCAGAGAGAGCTACTTTCATGTGATCGAAACCTTTATCCACCCGATAGGAGATTGCACGATTGGTGAACAGCGAGGCATAGACCAATTTCACATGTTTCACCACATGGGCAGCACCGCACACATTGAGATAACTCTCCTGCTGCCCTGCAAATGAGGCTTCGGGTAGATCCTCAGCGGTTGCTGATGAACGCACCGACACCGATAGCGGCTGCTCATCGTACTGAATGGAAAGTCTCCGGTAGGCTTCTATAATTTCAGTCTCGAGATCATCCGGCATCTTGGCATGGGCAATAATGGAGCGCAGATGATGACCACATGCTGCCAGTTTCTTCATGTCAGATGTATCAAGTCCAGCCAGCGTTGCCGCTATCTCACCGTTCAGTTTATTAAATTCGATATAGTGCCAATAGGCATCGGCCGTGGTGGCAAAACCGTTGGGAATCTTGATCCCCTTATCTGTTAACTGGCAATACATCTCGCCCAAAGAAGCATTTTTTCCACCCACAATAGCCACATCAGTGAGGGCAAGGTTTTCAAAGAAACGAATATATCGCATAACAACCTCCACGACTTATCCAATCAAATAGATCATGCGCTGTTTTCTATGATAACAGAAACCGGTACTCTATTGCGAGAATAAAGCGATCAAGCAGTATACCGGGCAAAACTACCCCTTCACTGATGCACACATCACTAAGTAGCGAAAAAAAACATCGTACATTGCCAGCCTGTTGATCTATACTTCACATCAAAGTGGCACTGAATTTGCTGGCTGTTCCAACTTGCCCGCTCACATAATGAAAAGTGCATCTATGATAACACCACTCTTCTCCAACTGATGTTGCAGATAATACCTTGGAGGCCCATATGTCCCTGTTGAAAAAACTGTTTTCCGGCAATGCAGGTGCATCAAAAAGCAAACCAGTCAAAGCGCGTCAGACTGCCAGCTCTGAACGTCCTGCTGAAGATGCCGGCTTGACGATTGCAGAGCTATTAAAAGTAAGTCCCTGCGAATCCACAACAATGCGTTATGATCTTGGTCATCCCCCCAGTTTAAATACCGAGGTACTGACCAGGCTGCGCCACCACGTCAAAAAGATACCTCCAATGCCTGAGACCTGGCACAAGATTCAACGGGTTCTGCAACAACCTGATGCATCAGCTCGTGATCTGGGTGTTATTATTGCCGACGATCCTATCCTTACCGCGAAAGTTCTGCAGACCTGCAATTCAGCGGCCTATACCACTTCAACCAGTGCCAGTATTAATAATATACCTCTGGCAGTTGCCCGTCTGGGTCTGGATGAAACCAGTAATATTATTTTTCACACGCTTGCACCCCAAATGGGTGATAGCAGCCCGGAAAAGAAGTTGCAGTCACAACATATATGGATGCACAGCCAGGCCATGTCCATGTTAATGCGGTCTCTTGCCGAACCCTGTATGCATGTATCTCACAACGATGCCAGCCTTATAGGCCTATTACACGACATCGGGAAACTGGTTATCTTACATATTGAAGATGAGAGTCTGTTAGATAAAATGCAGGCAAGCATTGAGGGTGGGCTATCAGCACTGGAAGCTGAATATCAGCATCTCGGTTACACACATATCGATGCAGGCATGATGCTGGCACTGCGTTGGCGCCTGCCCAACCACGTGCAGCACTTCATCGCCCATCACCATCATGCAAGCCACCTGCCATTGGATCAGATTCCTGATCACTTGCAGCACCATATGATGATGCTGAATTTAGCCCACATGATTCTGCAGCATTGCCTCATTGATGAGAGCGGATCACTTCATAAAGGCATATGGCAACACGACCAGAGTGTGTTTGTCGAAAGAGCTGAGCTGTATATCAAAAATGAACTGGAACTACCTCTGGATAGCCCGCGTCTGTTTGCTCAATTAGAACAGCAGGTTGAACGTATCAAACTGAGTTTTCCGGATATTTATCCCGTCAACACCGCAACCTAAGTTTTCGTCTATTTCACAAGTTATTTTCCCTTAGGTAATCAAATCGCAGACGCATCTCGTAACAGCGGGGTTTAAAGACTCATCTCCCTTGCAGTACGAGATCTAAACAATACCTAACTGAAATACTTCCGTAATACGGTGTATAGATAATAGACATCTCGGCTTCCGGCCAGCTCCCGAATTGAATGCATGGCAAATGTCGGCACACCAACATCAACGGTGCGCACACCCACTCCGCTTGCTGTAACCGGACCGACCGTACTGCCGCAGCCCATATCCGAGCGCACCACAAATGATTGCACCGGCACATCTACTTGATCACACAGATGTTTGAACAGGGCACTGGTTTCACTATTACTGGCATAACGCTGGTTGGCATTCATCTTGATCACCGGCCCGGCATTGATCAACGGCCCATGATTGGGTTCATGTTTATCGGCAAAATTGGGGTGGATTGCATGGGCGTTATCAACGGATATCATCATGCTGGACGCGATCATGCGCGCCATACTCTCTTCACTACCGCTCAGACGTTTAAGCACCGACTTGAGAAAGTTCCCCTGGGCACCGGCGGCTGAGACACTGCCAACCTCTTCATGGTCATTGCATACCAACAACGCATTCTGCCCACCCTCATGATCAAGCAGTGCCATCAAACCGGTATAACAGCTGAGTAGATTATCAAGTCTGGCACTGGCGATAAAATCATCATACAAACCCACCACTGCCGGAGCCTGTAGATCATAAAAACTCAGTTCATAATCGAGCACCTGCTTGGCTCCCACCGCACTATTCTCACCCGCGACGATCCGTTCATTAACCATATCCAGCAACAGCGCATTTAAATACCCATCTTCTTTATCGCTATTCTCAGGCAAACGCATCAAAACTGGCGCCAGATGCTCCTGTTTGTTGATGGTGCGGTTTTCATTGGCTTCACGATCCAGATGAATCGCCAGACTTGGAATGACAGCAATGGCTTTCTGCCAATCAACCAACTGGTGATTCATCTGATTGTTGGCATCGACATAGCTGACTCGGCCGGCAAGTGAGAGATCACGATCAAACCAGGGATTGAGCAAGGCTCCCCCATACACTTCAACACCCAGCTGCAGGTAGTTCTGATTGATCACTTCCGGATTCGGTTTGACTTTCAGGCATGGGCTATCGGTGTGTGCTCCCACCATCATCATGCCCTCAGTCAGCGGCTGCTTTAAACGAAAGGCAATCATCGATGAATCATTACGCGTGATAAAATAATCGCCACTGGCTGACTGCTCTTTCAGCTGCCACGACTCTTTTTCAGTTAAGCGTTGAAAACCCGCCAGCTCCAGCTTCTCAACCATGACCTGCACAGCATGAAACGGTGTGGGTGACCTTTTTACAAAATCCAGCAATCCATTTACAACATCTTCATTCTGCATAAGAGCCTCTACCGTCATCACATCATTTTGGCTCTATGATCTGGATTCCACAACTTAGTGCAACTTACACCGGAGGTATGGCACTATCATGAGCAGTGATTCAGAGTTGGCCACTGTTATGACTACGCTTCGATTCAATAAACCCTTTCAGGTACTAAGCCAGTTCACCGATGCGGGTGAGCGTGAAACACTGGCTGATTATATCCGTCTGCCCGGCATTTATGCCGCCGGTCGCCTGGATCGCGACAGTGAAGGTTTGCTGCTACTCACCGATGATGGTCCGTTACAAAACCGTATCTCGCATCCCGATCATAAACTCAAAAAAACCTATTGGGTGCAAGTAGATGGTGAGATCAGCGATGAGGCGCTACAGAAACTGCGTGATGGTGTAAAACTCAAAGATGGCATGACACTACCAGCCCAGGCAATCAGAATGGATGAACCGGCCAACCTATGGCCACGCAATCCCCCAATTCGTGTGCGGGCAGAGATTCCCACCGCATGGATCAGTCTGGAAATCAGCGAGGGACGCAACCGACAGGTGCGCCGCATGACCGCAGCAGTCGGTTTTCCCACCCTACGCCTGATTCGTTATGCTATTGGGCCGATCAATCTGGATAGTCTGCCAATAGGTGAATATGCCGAGGTAGATGAAAGCCTGCTCTGGTCGCTATTTCCCAAACCATCTGCCAAAGCAGATCACAGGCAGGGTGGCAAAAAAACAGCGCGGTTTAAATCTGACCAGCCAGACCACCGGAATCATAAAAACCGAAACAATCCAGCGGGTAATAAAAGAACACGCAAATAAAACCTTATCGCGTCATCGCCCTGTTGACAGCCATTGGTTCAGCCCTATCACCTGTCAGGGGATCGTTACAAAAGCTTACAGCGGTGCATAAACCCAACACAGCCCGTTTCAGAGTGGTCTACCTTGGATACGATCCGTTATTGATATCTATGCATGTGCCATTGATATATTCAGGCGATTCGGTCGCCAGCCATATCATCGTTTTGGCCACCTCTTCAGCTGTCGCAAACCGTTGGGAAATCGTACTATTTTTAAAAGCCTGTTTTCGCGCTTCTGTATTCACTTTCTGCATATCTGTATCCACTGGACTTGCTGCTACAGCATTGATAATAATCTTACCTGAAAATATTTTGGCAAAGCTCTTGGTCGCATTAATCAGACCCGCTTTGGTGATACCATACCAGATATCAGGATGCCCCGTAAAAGCTGCAACGGAGGCATTATTTACTATGCGTCCACCGCCATGTTCAAGCATCTGTTTGGATACTGATTCAATCAATTGAACTGGAGCCTCAAGATTCAATTTGAGCATCGCATGAGACTTTTCTCTGGGGTACTCATCATACGCATAGGAATACATCACCCCCGCATTGTTCATCAGCACATCAATCGGCGGTAGTGAAGCGATAAGCGCTGGAATCTGATCAACATGACACAGATCAAACGGAACCTCTGTGACCTGCGCATGGTCACGGAACTCAAAACATTCAAAATCTCGTGCGATCACAATCAGCTGATAACCCAACGCTAAAAAGCCTCTGCTCAGCTCTAAACCAATGCCTCTGTTTCCACCCGTGATAAGCACGGTCTGCTTTGATCTCATCTCCATCACACTACCACCCCTTCTCCTGCTGCAAACGTGCATCACTCCAACCCAAGCTTCTCATGAGAGCTGCATAATCATCATGCAACGGTGCATGAATCTCCACAGCACAGCCCGTTTCAGGATGGGTAAAAGAAAGCTTCACTGCAGCCAGCAGCAGGCGGTGACAATCCAATTGATCACGAAAAAACTGATTCTGTTTACCATCACCATGCGTGGTATCACCTACAATGGGATGAAACAGATGTTTAAGGTGGCGGCGCAACTGATGCTTTCGCCCGGTTTTCGGCGTCAGACGTAGCAATGAGTATCTTGCCGTTGGATAGCGCCCGACGGCATAAGGAAGCTCTACTGTCGCAAGACGCCGGTACTCCGTAACGGCTTCCTGAGCTTCTTTATTCTGCCTTGCCTTCCTGTCGCTCTTTTTATCCAATTCTTCTTTCAATGGATAATCAATCAAGCCCTGTTCATCCGTATATCCACGAACCACAGCCAAATACTCTTTCTCAGTGTCACGGGAGGAAAAGATATCACCCATCTTACGGGCTGTTTCAGAATTCAGGGCGAACAGCAGCACGCCGGAGGTGGGTTTATCGAGCCGATGAACGGGAAACACATGCTGGCCGATCTGGTTGCGCAGCATCTGCATGGCAAAGCGCGTTTCATACCGATCAATATTCGAACGGTGTACCAGCAAACCTGCCGGTTTATTGATCGCTACCAGCCACTGATCCTGAAACAGAACATCCAACATTGCTGTTTCAGGTTGCAGAATATGCTCCATCATAGGATCCATAAGCGGAACAGTTTTGATGAAGGTCCCGAGCTAGGCTTGAGCCTCAGCCTGGGCTGCGATGATGCGCTTTTTCAACGCTTTGAGAGGAACCAGATCTTCTAACAGCCCCGAGTCGGTAGCACCAAAAGATGAAACGCGCACCTTGATGGCCGCGATTGCACTTTCAATAGCTTTCAGGTCTGCAGCGCTTACTTCCACTAAAATCTTATCTGTCATCGCTTATCCCCTTTATTCTGATCGGCCGTCGGTGAGCCTTGTGTTGTAACTGTATCTGCTTCATATCCTGCAAGCCAGTCCAGAGAGGATGCCTCCCGCCACGCATCTGAAAGCTTCCCTTAAATGAATGATAATATTATGATAGAAACAAGCGATAGAGATCAAGATATAGTAATGGAGAGGGAATAACATTGTTATGTAATCAAATTGAACAAATCCACCGTAATCTGAACGAAACATTCCCTGCTTTGTGCCGCATTTCCATTGCCCTCTATGATAAAGATACCGATATGCTGAAAACATTTACCAACAGCACGCAGGGCGCCACCCCTATCCAGTATTATTCGAGCAAACTGAGCAATTCAGTCTCACTATCGAAACTGGTAAAAACACGTGAGATGAGAATTATTGACGATATTTCTGCCATCTCTTCAGACCGGAAACACACAAAAGCAATTAAAGCAGCTGGTTACCGATCAAGCCTTACCTTCCCGGTATTTCACAAAAACTCTCTGAATGGCTTTCTGTTCATGAATGCCAAAGAGATCGCTTATTTCACGAAAAACACTGTGGAACAGCTCAAAGTGTTCATTCATCTTATATCCACACTACTGATTGCTGAAACGATGCCGCTAAAAACGCTGAAAGGTGCTGTTGCCACAGCGCGTGAATTCAGCCGGATCAAGGATGAAGAGACTGGAGCCCACCTCTCTCGCATGTCACATTACGCACGTCTGATCGCTCTCGGTATTGCTGAAAAGTATAATCTGAATGACGAAGCAATTGAATATATCTTCCAGTTTTCTCCACTACACGATGTCGGAAAAGTTGGTGTGCCAGACAGCATCATCCTTAAAAAAGGAATACTCACCGATGATGAAAGATCCGTCATAAGAACCCATGTCAATATCGGTGGTCGTATTATCGATATGATGGTAGATAAATTTGATCTCGATGGCCTCGATCATGTGCAGATGTTAAAAAACATCGTACTGCACCACCATGAATGCAGTGATGGATCGGGTTACCCAGAAGGGCTTAAAGGCGAGCAGATTCCAATTGAAGCCCGCATCACAGCCACTGCCGATGTCTTTGATGCGCTTACCAGTAAACGCCCCTACAAAGAGGCCTGGTCCAACCGTAAAGCATTGGCATATATGCAAGAGCATAAAGGCACGATGTTTGACCCGGACTGCGTCGACGCACTTGTTGCGGCTAAAGCGGCTGTGAAATCTATTCAGGAGCGTTTCAATGAAGATCTCATCGGCTGACACTCCAGCTCGTATCGTGTGATCTGATCAATCTACTATTGGCTCGCGCATCAACCATTAAGAAGCCCATCAAACATGGAGAATTGATCTTCATATTTAAAACCAATTCCACTACAAATGTAATAATGCATACACAGAGCAATGAACAGGGCACTCATCTCTGATATGGCACAACCCGCTTGATCAGTATGCCCATATCAACAGAGATATCGCCCAAAAGACCGAATCAATTCAATATTAACTCCACTCTCGGCTCGGCCTGAAGCTTAGCCTCATCAATGTTGGTTCGGCAGGTAAACAGTCGATCCGTTGGTATACCCTTGGCCTGCAAAGCACTCATCACCACATCTGAACGTGACTGCCCGATCATGAGTAATTCTGCATCCGTTTTAGCTTGCGGAAGCTCAGTCTGAACAGTAACGCCCTCTGCAGCAGGTGGTTGAGCCACAGCTTCACCCTCAATGCGTGTTGCTACACCACAGAGCTGCAGCCGGAACTCATCACTCTTGATTAACAGGGCTGCAATCTTGGTAATATAATCCTGCATATCCGGATTCAACGAGCTCTGTAACTCGTCAAAGATTATCGGTGTCAGTTTAGGTTTAATCGCCTCGGCAATCAGATCGCTGGCCAGATCAGCGGCAAGAATAATGCTACCGTATGGCTGCAGTATCAGCGTTGCATAGGTCATCGCACCTGTACTTAACGAAGAGAGCAGTGCTTTATTGATAATTGCATTGAGGCTGATATCAGGGTCATCCAGTTTACCACTGACCGGCACATCAAGATCAATATCGCCACGACTATCACGCAACATATTCAGCGCCGCTCCGACGGGCATGCCCAGCTTTAAGGCAGCCTTACCCGGCTGTTTGGAATCACCCAACTCCAGCTGGCGAATCAACACCCTGTTCTTCGTATCCAGACTACCCTTGGCGATTTTCATCGAACTATCCAGATTGAACTGACCGGTTTTAATAGACTTTCCAAAATCAGTTTCGATATAACCGGAGAGACGTGCAAGATCATAATTTTTCAGTTTTACAATCAAATCTGTTCGTAACGCGTCTCCGGCCGCAGGTAAAAGCTCGCCCTTCACAATCAACGTACCGGATTTCCCCATTTGCACCTGCATATCGAGCTGACCGGCTTGTTTACCTGAACTATCCAACGGTGCAAAACGAAAATGTTGAACAGACATCTCCGTGTTCAGTGCCGGCACCACCGACAGATCCTGCAATGTGATATGGCTGCCTTCAGAGACTATGAACGCATCAATAATCACAACGGGCTCTTTAACCGCCTCTTTCACCACTGCTGAATCCGGTTCTTTTTCTGTTTTACTCACACTGGATGCCGTTGGCTTTGCAGTTTCTTTGGTAGGGCCGGGTTTGGCACTGCTGGCTGGCAGCGATTTGGATATAGCATCCAGAACAGCCAGCGTTCCATCTTTCTGTATGATGATTGTACTATTCACATCCTCAAATCTCAGCTGCTTAGCACGGTAGAGCCCGCCACTATCGAGCATGACCCTGTCGGCCTGAATGCTGCCTATCGTACCGAGCGCCCCCTGCGCATTGGATGGAAGCTGTACGGCATCCAGCTTCAACAGCTTAAATGCGCCTTTATCCACTCCTCGCATCGAGAAGTCCTCAAGTGTTGTGTTAGCAACAGCCCCAACAAACTGTTCACCCTGTTTGAGTTCAACGTTCTGAAGCTTCAAACTGGCCAGTGATAATGTTTCATTGGCTGTGCGTGTCAACGCGCTCAAGAGAATCTGTTTCACCCGTAGATGATCATCATTACCGGCAAAACCATCTGCGGTGAGTGCATCCAATCTCAGCGTGGAGAGATTGATATCGCCAGCCAGATCCACATCGATTCTGCCTGCATGCAAACGATCCAGAGCGAGCGAGCCGGTGCCGGTCAGCTCCTTTTCAATATGCATTTTATGCATATCGATAGATTCAACAACGAACTCTTCCCCGCCACGCATTTCAAGATCATCAAACTGCAATGAAAGCAGTGAAAGAAGCGCTCTGTCTGCATCATTGGCTACCTTGAGCTCACCCAGCTTCAGAGCCAGTTTACGGCTCTGCATGGATTGTAACAGATCACTGGAAAACAGTGACAGTGAGCTCTCTCCACTACTTTCAAGGTGCTGATAGTTCACTTTATACGTAAAGCCGGAAAAGGTGGTCGGCCCCAGTTCGATGTTATGCACAATATTCTGCTTCTGCTTGTGAAGGTCTGAAAGTGAGAACTGCAGTGATTTGACCGGCAGCTCCAAGGCAAAACCGTTGGCTGTAACCCGCAGAGCCACGGCAGACAACACCATATCATCGACAACAATGATCCATGGGCTATCACCCTGCTCTTCAGCTGGCACCTGATCTGTCTCTAAATCAGTAGACGGCATCTGAATATCTGCCAACTGCCATGTCTCACTATTTTGAGTAAGATCTACGGCTGCTTTATTGAGCTGAAGAGAGCGGATATGCACAACATGATTCAATAACGCCGACCAATCTACCTGCAAGGAGAGATGTTCGGCTTTCAATCCTTCTCCTGCTCTCAAGCCCTCAATGGAGAATGTTCCCCGAAACAGATTGAGATCGATATTTTCAATGGTGGCATCTTTGACACCATGCTTTTGTAACCACGACACCGCTGCATACTCCATAGCAGAGGGCAGCGCCCAGAGAGAGAGCAGCATCGATGATAGAATAAACAGTAATATCATAAAAAAACGCCGCATCAGAGAACTCTTGGCGCCATTCAAATCTTTATCCACAGAAGCAATCACCGGCTCAGACATGCACCTGATCCCTATCTTCAATATTCACATCTACTATTCCCATCTCATCACCTCAGCCGAAGCACTATCAAGCGGCGTGATATTAGTGTAATTCGTAACGCACGAATACGATTTCTACCT
>Ga0316202_10001114_pt1 | contig 22627 bp, 18 predicted proteins | sample 3monrhotite_MG_FD_204934 | JGI IMG/M metagenome (GOLD analysis project Ga0316202, IMG submission 204934) | Microbial mat bacterial communities from mineral coupon in-situ incubated in ocean water Damariscotta River, Maine, United States -... | ecosystem: Environmental > Aquatic > Marine >... | reverse complement strand
ATGAATAAAAAACGCCCCAAGCACCTCGCCCTGCACCTGATTAAACTTCCTTTGGCTGCTTACGTCTCAATTCTGCATCGTTTAAGCGGTTTATTGTTGTTCGTTTTTTTGCCGTTGATGCTATGGGCTTTGCATAGCAGCTTGCGCTCAATTGCTTCCTATACAGGCCTGATTGAATTCTTGCAGCATCCCTTGAGTAAAATGTTGTGGCTAGTTTTGTTGTGGGCGTTTCTGCATCATTTTTGTGCGGGAATACGCTATCTGGCTATCGACTTACATCTGACCTCTAGCTTGGCAAAAGCTCGTGCGAGTAGCAAGTGGGTGATAGGTATCAGCTTGATACTGACTATCTTGATAGGAGTGCGGCTATGGTAAATCGTGTGGTAACAGGAGCGCACTACGGATTGCGCGATTGGTTGGTGCAGCGTGTGACGGCAGCAGTGATGGCCTTGTTTACGCTATCTGTTGCTATCTATCTAGTGATGCAACAAAGAGTTGATTACGATGTGTGGACGAGTTTATTTTCCAGTAATGTGATGCGCTCGTTTACTTTGTTGTTTCTACTCTGTTTGTTTTATCACGCATGGATCGGTGTGCGCGATATCGTCATGGACTATGTCCCCCGGGCAAGCTTTCGTTTACTTATTCATGTCTTGGTTATATTGACTCTGATGATGTATGTCATTTGGTCGGTGCAAATATTGTGGGGTCTTTAATGTCAGTAACAAAACGTACGTTTGATGTGGTCGTGGTGGGCGCCGGTGGCGCAGGTATGCGCGCGGCTTTGCAGCTTTCTCAGGCAGGGCTGAAAGTGGCCGTGCTATCCAAGGTTTTTCCGACACGCTCTCATACCGTCGCGGCGCAGGGTGGTATTGCGGCTTCCTTAGGCAACGTTAAGGAAGATAATTGGCACTGGCATATGTACGACACTGTGAAAGGCTCCGATTATTTGGGTGATCAGGATGCTATCGAATATATGTGCCGAGCAGCGCCGGAAGTGGTTTATGAGCTGGAACACTTCGGTATGCCGTTCGATCGTTTAGACAACGGCAAGATATATCAACGCCCGTTTGGTGGACATATGCAGGACTACGGCAAAGTGCCTGTGGATAGAGCATGCGCCGCCGCCGACCGTACCGGACATGCTTTGCTACACACTTTGTATCAGCAGAATGTGCAAGCCAATACCAACTTCTTTGTGGAGTGGATGGCTTTGGATTTGATTCGCGATGAAGACGGTGATGTGCTGGGCGTGGTGGCGATGGAAATTGAAACTTCCGAAGTGATGATTTTGCACGCGCGCGCTACGCTATTTGCGACAGGTGGCGCAGGGCGAATTTTTGCGGCGAGCACCAATGCTTACATTAATACTGGTGATGGTCTTGGTATGGCAGCACGCGCAGGGCTCCCGCTAGAGGATATGGAGTTCTTTCAATTTCATCCTACTGGCGTGTATGGTGCGGGTGTGCTCATTACCGAAGGGGTGAGAGGCGAGGGCGGCTATCTGGTTAATAAAGATGGTGAGCGTTTTATGCCACGTTATGCACCTACTGCTAAAGACCTCGCAAGTCGCGATGTGGTGTCACGTGCGATGGCTACCGAAATTAAGGAAGGGCGAGGCTGTGGTCCCAAGGGCGATCATGTGTTGCTCAAACTAGATCATTTGGGCGATGAGGTTATTCGTCACCGCCTGCCGGGTATACGCGATATTTCACTCAAATTTGCCCATATTGATCCCGCACATGCACCTATCCCAGTCGTGCCAACAGCGCATTACATGATGGGTGGTATCCCGACAAATTATCATGGGCAAGTGGTTGCGCCACACAGTACCGCACCAGAAGATGTGGTGCAGGGATTTTATGCGGTGGGAGAATGCGCTTGTGTGTCCGTGCATGGCGCGAACCGCCTAGGATGTAATTCTTTGCTCGATCTCATCGTGTTCGGCAGAGCCGCCGGACGGCAGATCATTGAAGATTTGAAACTCAATCCGCATCATAAACCACTACCCGCCGATGCGGCGGATCGTCCTTTAGCTAGATTGGCTAGATTGGAAACACAAAAGCAAGGCGAAAAAGTGGCAGATGTAGGCGCGGACATGCGCCAAATTATGCAGACACATTGCGGGGTGTTCCGCTTCCCTGATTTATTGGCAGAGGGTGTGACGAAAATACGTGAGGTAGCCGAGCGCGCAAAAAACACCATCATCAATGACCAAAGCAAAGTGTTTAATACTGCGCGTGTCGAAGCGCTGGAATTAGACAACCTGATCGAAGTTGCACAAGCAACTATGACGGCCGCCGCCGCCCGCGAAGAAAGCCGTGGTGCGCATGCCCGCGATGACTTCCCCGAGCGCGACGACAAAAAATGGTTGAAACACTCTTTGTATTACAGCGAAGGATATCGGCTAGATTACAAGCCGGTACGGTTGAAGCCGCTCACTGTAGACACGTTCCCGCTTAAAGCACGGGTTTACTAAAAACCTTTGTCCGCAGATTACGCAGATTAACGCAGATTTAGAAGCGAAAAAATGGAACGGGACGAGCAAACTTATTCAATCATCGGTGCTGCAATGGCAGTACATCGTGAGCTTGGACATGGTTTTTTGGAAGCGGTGTATCAGGATGCTTTTGAAGTAGAGTTTAGGCATCTAGGAATTCCCTATGTGAGGGAAGTTGAACTACCAGTAAGTTATCGAGGTAAATGTCTGGGTGCTGCCTACAGGGCAGATTTTTTGTGTTATGAAACGACTATTGTTGAACTTAAGGCAATAGATCGACTAGCCTCACGTGAAGAAGCGCAGTTACTTAATTATTTGAAAGCCAGCGGGAAAGAAAAAGGCTTGCTGATAAATTTTGGAGCTAGCAGCCTAGAGTACAAACGCATGGTTCGTGCAGTTAATCTGCGTGAATCTGCGTAATCTGCGGATAAAAAAAGATGTTGTTTTTGAATCAAGGATTTAAAATTTAGCGTAATGAATTAAAGGTGATAGGTCGACTAGCCTCACGTGAAGAAGCGCAGTTACTTAATTGCCTGAAAGTCAGTGGGGAAGAGAAAGATTTGCTGTTAAATTTGAAGACAGTAGCTTGGAATGAAAACGTATGGTTTATGCAGTTAATCTGCGTGAATCTGCGTAATCTGCGGATAAAAAAAGATGTTAGGGTTTAACCATGAAATTTAGAATTTACCGCTACAACCCCGATACTGATAGTGCGCCGTATATGCAGGACTACACTCTCAGCTTTGAGGCGGGTGATGCGATGTTGTTGGAAGCGCTGCTGTTGATTAAGGAGCAGGATGATAGTTTATCCTTGCGCAAGTCGTGCCGTGAAGGGGTGTGTGGCTCAGATGCGATGAATATTAATGGGCGTAATGGTTTGGCTTGTGTCACGCCTTTGTCGAGCTTGAAACAGCCTATCGAGATACGTCCGCTACCAGGATTGCCGGTCATTCGTGATTTGATCGTGGACATGTCGCAGTTCTTCAAGCAATATCATTCCATCAAGCCATATCTGGTGAATAATGATCCTCCGCCTGAGACCGAGCGCTTGCAGTCACCTGTTGAGCGCAAAGAATTAGACGGGCTGTACGAATGTATTTTATGTGGCTGCTGTAGCACTTCCTGCCCTTCCTTCTGGTGGAACCCGGATAAATTTGTTGGCCCAGCAGGTTTGTTGCAGGCGTATCGCTTTATTGCGGATACGCGTGATCAGGCGACATCAGAACGTTTGGATAATCTGGAAGATCCTTATCGTTTGTTTCGCTGCCATACCATCATGAACTGTGCGGATGTATGCCCGAAAGAATTGAACCCGACAGAAGCCATTGCTAAGATCAAAGATATGATGGTGAAAAGAATCGTATGAAGATGCAGGATGTTGGGAGTGCGGCTGCGGAAGCGCAGCGTCTCGATGCGGCAAGTCTGCAACGCTTGCGCTGGCGCTGTAGGCGCGGTTTGTTAGAGCTAGATATTATATTGGGTCGCTTTGTTGAGAATTATTACGCAAATTTAGATGATGAGCAAAAAATTGAGTTTGATGTTCTGTTAGACCTGTCAGATAACTCACTGTGGGATAGAATCACAGGCAAAGAGTCCGCTGAATATGAGACTCAGGATAAATTGTTGCAATTGATTAATGCCGCTTAAGTTGTAAGGGGAGAAAAATATGGATGAGAAACGTTTTGCAACACTGACATTAGATGACGGGCGAAAATTGGAATTGCCTATTCTTTCCGGGACCTTAGGGCCAGATGTGGTGGATATGCGAAGTCTGGGTAGCTTGGGAATATTTACTTACGATCCGGCATTTTTTGCGACTGCCAGTTGTACTTCCGAGATTACTTTTATTGATGGAGATGTCGGTCTGTTGTATTACCGTGGTTATCCTATCGAGCAATTAGCTGAGAAATCTGACTTTCTTGAAGTATGTTTTTTGCTGTTGAATGGCGAACTGCCTAGCGCGCAGCAGAAGCTAGAATTTGATCAGACAGTCACCATGCATACCATGGTGCATGACCAGTTGGCACGTTTTTACAACGGCTTTCGCCGTGATGCGCACCCTATGGCGGTGATGGTCGGTGTGGTCGGCGCTTTGTCCGCGTTTTATCATGATTCGCTGGATATCAATAATCCCGAACATCGTGAGATATCGGCGATGCGGCTGATTGCTAAGGTGCCGACCATCGCCGCGATGGCCTATAAATACAATACTGGTGAACCATTCATGTATCCGAAAAATTCTTTCGGATACGTGGAAAATTTCATGTACATGATGTTTGGTACGCCATGTGAGGACTACATGCCTAATCCGGTGCTGGTGCGCGCTTTGGAACGAATCTTTATTTTACATGCCGACCATGAGCAAAACGCATCGACTGCAACAGTACGTCTGGCTGGATCAAGCGGGGCGAATCCTTTTGCCTGTGTCGCTTCCGGCATCGCTGCTTTGTGGGGGCCTGCACACGGCGGTGCCAACGAGGCAGCACTTAAAATGTTGGAAGAAATCGGCGATGTCTCTCGCGTAAAGGAATATGTGCAGGGCGTGAAGGATAAGAAATATCGTTTGATGGGTTTCGGGCATCGCGTATATAAAAACATGGATCCGCGTGCAGCAGTGATGCGTCAGACTTGTTATGAAGTCCTCAAAGAACTGAAGCTGGAAAACAATAAGTTGTTCGAGCTGGCGATAGAGCTTGAGCAGACTGCTTTGAATGATCCCTATTTTATCGAGCGCAAGCTATATCCGAATGTGGACTTCTATTCCGGCATTGTGCTGCGAGCTATCGGTATTCCAAGCAATATGTTTACAGTGATTTTTGCTTTGGCACGCACCATAGGCTGGGTGTCGCAATGGAGCGAGATGGTGGGAGATGATGAGCAGAAAATTGGTCGTCCGCGCCAATTGTATCGCGGTGCAGTACAGCGTGATTTTGTGTCTATTGAGAAGCGTTAGGCAGTATTGGAAAATAAACTGATAGGGGCGTGTTTTGAATGAACCAGTGAATTTTCTGAAACAAATGCAGGCCAGCTCTATGTTGTCCGGTGGTAATAATGTCTTTGTTGAAGGCCTGTACGAAGATTATTTACATGATCCCGCCAGCGTTAGCAAAGAGTGGCGCGAGTATTTCGAACGCATGGTTGCGGATTCCAATGTGCGAGATGTTGCGCACAGCCAGATACAAAAAATTTTTGCGGCGTTGAGGAGCAATAGTCTTTCACCTACATTACAAGTGGATGACGACCGCAAACAAGCATCGGTTTTGCAACTCATCAATGCGCATCGTTTTTTGGGCGTGCGTATCGCTGATATTGACCCACTTCAACGCCATGCAAAACCGAGTATCGCAGAGCTGAATCCGGCCTATTACAACCTCGGTGAAACCGACCTCGATACTACCTTCAATACCGGTTCTTTAGTAGGCGGCGCGCGTATGACTTTGCGCGAGATACTACAACGCTTGCGCCGTATCTATTGTGGCAGTGTAGGCGCTGAGTATATGTATATCGGCGATTTCGCGCAGAAACGCTGGATACAAAGTCGCTTGGAAGGTGCTAGCGGCGAGTTACATTATGCACCGGAAACGCAGAAACGTATTCTTGAACGCCTGACCGCAGCCGAAGGGCTAGAGCGTTATTTGCATACCAAATACGTCGGGCAAAAACGCTTCTCATTGGAGGGTGGGGAAACGCTGATCCCGCTCTTGCATCATTTGTTGCAACGTGCGGGTGCGCAAGGGATAAAAGAGACCGTCATTGGCATGGCGCATCGCGGACGCTTGAATGTGTTGGTGAATATACTGGGCAAGTTGCCTAAAGAATTGTTCGCTGAATTTGACGGTGTGCATCATGCAGAGCTGACTTCTGGCGATGTGAAATACCATCAAGGCTTTTCCTCCGATATCAGCACGCGGGGTGGACCAATGCATCTTACATTGGCTTTTAATCCGTCCCATCTAGAGATCGTCAATCCGGTCGTGGAAGGCTCGGTACGCGCGCGACAACATAGACGCAAAGATTATCTTGGTCGGCAGGTGTTGCCTGTGCTGCTACACGGTGATGCTGCTTTAGCGGGACAGGGAGTGAATCAAGAGACATTTAATATGTCGCAGACGCGCGGTCATAGAACTGGCGGCACAGTACACGTTGTCATTAACAATCAAATTGGTTTTACCACCTCAGATGCACGCGATTCGCGTTCCTCTTTGTACTGCACTGATGTGGCGAAAATGGTTGATGCGCCGATTTTTCATGTAAACGCGAATGATCCAGAAGCGGTCATGATGATTACCGAGTTGGCATTCGATTTTCGAATGCAGTTCGGCAAAGATGTTGTCATTGATATGGTGTGTTTCCGCAAACTGGGGCACAACGAACAGGACGAGCCTCTGGTTACGCAGCCATTCATGTATCGCTATATCAATCAGCATCCCGGGTTGCGCGCTTCCTATGCCAAACGTTTGGTAGAGCAGGGCGTGATAACAGCGGAAGAGGCCGATGCGATGATCGCCGCCTATCGTAGTGCAATGGATGAGGGGCGCGACCCTTTACACTCTGCATTGACTAAACATAAAAACGAATTTGCGGTAAGTTGGTCGAAATTTAAGCACGCGGTACCTTGGAGTATGCCGCTAGACACTTCTTTGCCGCTTGAGCGCTTACAGTATTTAGCCGAGCGATTAACAACGATTCCTGAAGATTTTAAATTGCATTCTCGGGTTGCCAAGATTATTGCTGATCGTATCGCGATGGGTAAAGGCGAGTTGGCTCTAGATTGGGGGATGGCAGAAAACCTAGCTTATGCTAGTTTGCTGACCGAAGGTTATGATATTCGCTTGTCCGGTGAAGATTGCGGGCGTGGTACATTTTTCCATAGACATGCCGTCTTACATGATCAGAGCCGTGTGCAAATAGATCAGGGTTATCATGTGCCCTTGAAAAATATCGCTGTGAATCAGGCAGATTTTTTTGTGGTCGACTCCATTCTTTCGGAAGAAGCCGTGCTGGCTTTTGAGTATGGTTATGCGACGGCTGAGCCGGATACCTTAACTGTATGGGAGGCGCAATTTGGTGACTTTGCCAATGGCGCGCAAGTCGTCATCGACCAGTTTATTGCTTCTGGCGAAGCTAAATGGGGGAGGTTGTGCGGCCTCACCATGTTGTTGCCACATGGTTACGAAGGGCAGGGACCGGAACACTCATCCGCACGTATTGAGCGTTATTTACAATTGTGTGCTGATTACAATATTCAAGTGTGTATTCCGTCTAATTCAGCGCAGATATTCCATTTGTTGCGCCGTCAGATGTTGCGTCCTTTGCGCAAGCCGTTGATTGTGTTTACGCCTAAGAGCTTGTTGCGTAGCAAGGATGCGGCCTCACCTTTGGATGATTTTGTACAAGGTAGTTTTCAGCCCGTTATTCCCGAAGTCGATTCCTTCGACGCACACAAAGTACGTCGTATTGTCGTATGCAGCGGCAAGGTGTACTACGATTTGCTAAAGGCACGGCGCGAACGCAATATCGCGGATATGGTTATCATCCGACTAGAGCAGCTCTATCCTTTTCCGCACCAAGACTTCGCCGCGCAAGTCGCAGTTTATCCCAATGCCACTGAAGTCGTCTGGTGTCAGGAAGAACCTGGGAATCAGGGGGCTTGGCATCGTATTCAACATTATTTGCTGCGTCACACGCGTGCTGGCATGAAGCTTGGTTACGCCCTGCGTCCAACCTCTGCATCACCGGCGGCGGGTTATCTGGCCGTGCATAATGAACAGCAGAAGGCGGTTGTTGATGCGGCATTTCGACCAGATTTAGATGCAAAGAACTACCCTGGAGAAAGGCGTAATGACTTACGTTCACTCCATCTAAAGCCAGTTTAGATCAGATTTATACAAGGAATAGAAAATGAAAATCGAAGTCAAAGTGCCGCAACTCTCTGAATCCGTTTCCGAAGCAACACTGCTTACATGGAATAAACAAGTAGGTGATGCGGTGAGCGAAGGGGAGAGTCTGATCGACATTGAGACCGATAAAGTGGTATTGGAATTGCCCGCGATTAAAAGCGGTGTGTTGAGCAAAATTATTAAAGCCGATGGCTCACAAGTGGGCAGCAATGAAGTGATTGCTGAGATTGATACAGATGCGATTGCGGCAGTAACTTCCGAAGCAAAGGCCGATGTAAGTCCCGCCGTTTCACCCTCGGCGCGCAAGTTGGCGCATGAACATGATGTTGATGTGGCGACGCTACAAGGTAGTGGTAAGCATGGTCTGGTGACCAAGGAAGATGTGCTCAATGCGGTACAACAACCCTCTCCTGTTGTCCCACCTGCACCTTCGGGCAATCGCCCAGAGCAACGTGTGCTAATGACACGTATTCGCCAGCGCATTGCAGAACGTTTGCTGCAATCGCAACAGAATGCAGCCATCCTCACGACTTTTAACGAAGTAAATATGCAGCCGATCATTGATCTGCGTAATAAATACAAAGACGTGTTCGAGAAAAAGCATGGTGTGAAGCTAGGGTTTTCTTCATTCTTCGTTAAGGCAGCGGTTTTAGCCTTACAGAAATTTCCCATCGTTAATGCTTCGGTAGATGGCTCGGATATTATCTACCACGGCTATTTTGACATTGGTGTGGCCATCGGTAGTGAGCGCGGCTTGGTCGTGCCGATTATTCGCGATGCGGATAAATTATCGTTGGCTGAGATTGAAAAACGTATCGTTGATTTTGGTGCGCGCGCAAAAGAAGGTAAGCTCAGTATGGAAGAGCTTACCGGCGGTACTTTTTCGATTTCCAACGGCGGAGTGTTTGGCTCTATGCTGTCTACGCCGATTATCAATCCACCTCAGAGCGCTATTCTTGGCATTCATGCGACTAAAGATCGTCCCGTGGCGGAAAATGGTCAGGTGGTGATTAGACCGATGAATTATCTTGCTGTGTCTTACGATCACCGTGTTATTGATGGGCGTGAAGCGGTGCAGTTTCTGATGACTATAAAAGAGGCACTTGAATATCCAGGGAGAATATTGCTAGAACTTTAGGATAAGATGCTGTTCAGGTAAATGTGATGACTAAAAAAACTGTCATACTAGCGTTAGCGTTAGCGTTAGCGTTAGTGTTAGCGCTACTGATGCTACGTGGAAACAAGCACAAACCTAGCGTAAAAATTGGCGTTTTGCATTCGCTTACAGGTGATATGGCGGTAAGCGAAGCGCCACTTGTCGACATGGTGCGAATGGCGATAGAAGAAGCTAATCAGTCTGGAGGCTTAAATGGTGCACCAATTGAATTAGTTGTCGCAGATTGTCGTTCGGATGCAAACTATTGTGCGCAGCAAGCCGAGAAGCTTATTTCACAGGATAACGTGAAAGCACTGTTCGGCTGCTGGACATCAAGTTGCCGTAAAACGGTTAAGACCGTTGTTGAGAAGCATCATCACTTGTTGTTTTATCCTGCGGAGTATGAGGGTTTCGAACACTCTCCAGACATGATCTATACGGGTGCAGCCCCCAACCAAAAATTTACACCAATGGTGTCATGGGCTATGCAACATGCGGGTAAGCGCGCTTATCTGATTGGCTCGAACTATATTTATTCTCGCACCACAAATCAAATCGTAAAGAAACTGTTGTTAGCACAAGGCGGTCAATTGCTGGCGGAGCGCTACGTTCCTCTTGGTGAGCAAGATATGGATAGCATTGCACGAGAGATTGCAGCGCTACATCCTGATTTTGTACTGAATACGATTAATGGCAGCAGCAACCGTTTTTTTTTCGAGGCCTTACGCAAAGCAGGTGTTCGTAGCAAAGACATTCCGGTGTTTTCTACTAGTATTGCCGAGGCAGAGGTGGAGAAAATCGGGCCGGAGTTGCTGGTCGGGGATTATGCGGCATGGAATTATTTTCAGAGTGTGGATAGTGATCAAAATCGCGCCTTTATTGAACGCTTCCATAGGCGTTTTGCTCACTCGCGAGTGATGGATGATCAGATGGAAGCAAGCTATATCGGTGTGAAATTATGGGTGAAAGCCGCTCGTCGCGCCGCCAGCTTGGATATGTCTGCCATCAAGACGGTGCTCAGTATGCAGACGCTGGCGGCACCCGAAGGCATAGTCGCGGTTGATGCGGGTACTGGACATTTGTGGAAGCCAGTACGTATCGGTCGGGCGCGAGCAGATGGTCAGTTTGATATTGTCTGGCAATCTGGGCGCAGTATCGCTCCCGCGCCATTTCCCTTCTTTATCCCACAAGCCGAATACGCTTCCTTAGTTGGAGGTGGACGATGAAGATAGGCACACGTTTGTTGTTAGGCTTCGTGTTGGTATCCGTACTTCCATTGGCGCTATTTAGTTATTTCAACCTAAAACAGGATGAGCAGACCTTGCGCGCCGAGGCGCTGAGCAGAGTATCTGATCAAGCGGATAAGAAAGTGCAGCAAGTTACAAGCTATCTGGCGGAGCGTGTGCAGAATGTGCGTTTGCTAGCACAAAGTTCGCGTACCGAGGATGAAATATCAGCCTTGCGAAAAGCTTATGCTTTACGCAAGGCTGATGCTGCAAGCTATGCACGGATTGATGCATTGTTGCGAACTTATTTTGCTCGTTATGTCGAAGCGAATAAAGTGTTTTACGATGTGTTCTTAATTGATCCTCAGGGTGAAATTATTTATACACAGAAGCATGAGAGTGACTTTGCTACGAATTTATTCAGTGAAACCAATCGTAACTCTAAGTTTTCCAAAGCATTCAGTCTTGCGCGAATGACCTTGGAGCCCGTGATTTCAGAATATGAAATGCATGGGCCATCGCAAGTGCCGGCCCTATTTATCGTTGCCCCCATCATGGTTAATGGGAAGCTCACAGGAATGTTTGCGGCACAGCTAAGCAATGAGTTGATTTACCGCGTGGCAAGAGATGCGACGGGTTTAGGGATTAGCGGTGAGGCTGCGTTTGGTCAGATGGATGGAGGTGGTGTGCGGTTTACTACGCCACTTAAATACCAGCCTGATGCGGCAATGAATTATCACCTGAGTAGTCAAAAACTTAAGTTGATACCGATGTTCGGAGCGCTCTCTGGAGACTCAGGGGCGGGAGTGATTGCAGATTATCGAGGCAAGGAAGTAGTGGCAGCTTGGCGATATTTGCCAGAATTGAACTGGGGTGTAGTGGTAAAAATAGATGCGAATGAGGAGTTCGCGACTATTTACGCGCAAAGATCCCTTATGTTAGAAGTCTTGCTAGGAATATTCCTGTTTTCTAGTTTGTTGGCCTATTATTTTGGGCGACAAATGAGTACAGCCCTTTCTGACATTACACAGGTTTCTGATGAGGTTGCACAAGGGAGTCTGGATAAGCGGGCTGATGAGTCTGCACCAGGTGAATTTGGTTTGTTGGCGTATGCTTTTAATCGTATGACAGTAAAGCTGCAAACTAGCTACCGTACCTTGGAAGAACGGATTGTGGAACGTACGGAGCAGTTGAGCGTGAGTAATGAGCAGTTGCAAGATGAGATTGTTGAGCGCGAACATATAGAAATTGAGTTGCGTGAAAAACAGCTTGAATCTGAGCGCAAACAAGATTTGCTTAATGAAGCACAACGCTTGGGAAAATTGGGCAGCTGGGAGTTGAATCTGGTTACGGGTGAATTGCACTGGTCAGATGAAATTTATCGCATGTTTGAACTTGATCCGGCACAGTTTCAAGCGACTTACGAAAATTTCTTGAATGTAATTCATTCTGATGACCGAGATAAGGTCAAGCAAGCTTATTCGCAATCTTTGCAGGATAGACAGCCGTATGATGTATTACATCGATTGTTGTTTACGGATGGTCGGATTAAATGGGTGCACGAACACTGTAGTAGCAATTTTGATGATTCTGGTAAACCGCTCCGCTCGGTGGGCGCTGTTCAGGATGTGACTGAACAGCGTTTAACGGAAGAAAATTTGCGAATCGCAGCGGTGGCGTTTGAAACGCATGAGGCAATCATGATTACCGATGAAGATGCCAATATTGTTCGGGTTAATCAAGCGTTCGAAGATATCACTGGCTATCGTTCAGAAGAAATTCTGGGCAAGAATCCACGTATTTTAAGTTCAGGGCGTCAGGACAAAGCGTTTTACGCCGATCTATGGGCACAGTTGTTAAGTAGTGGCACTTGGAGCGGCGAGATTTGGGATAAACGCAAAAATGGTCAAATTTATCCAAAGTGGCTGACCATAACGGCAGTTAACGATTCTTTTGGAAATGCCAGTGAATATGTGGCTATATTTAGTGATATTACGGCGCGAAAACAAGCTGAAGAAGAAATTCGTAATCTGGCGTTTTACGATGCCTTGACCAAGTTGCCGAACCGACGCTTGTTATTGAATCGTTTTCATCTGGCACTGTCCGCCTCAGAGCGTAACTCTCGTTGCGGCGCTTTGTTATTCCTAGATATGGATAAATTTAAGCTACTTAACGATACTCTTGGGCATGACTATGGGGACTTAATGTTGATCGAAGTTGCGCGTCGTGCTCAAGCATGTGTGCGGGACTTGGATATGGTGGCGCGTTTGGGGGGAGATGAATTTGTAGTATTACTGGAAGGCCTTAGCGAGAGCATGGAAGAATCCTCTAAAAAGACCGCAGTTATTGCAGAAAAGCTACGTGTCGCTCTATCCCAGCCTTATTTTTTGAAAGACCATGAGCATCATAGTTCGCCTAGTATTGGTGTGAGCATATATTTGGGTAGTGCAGAAACAGTAGAGGAGTTGATGAAGCAAGCGGATATGGCGATGTATCAGGCTAAGGATTCAGGGCGCAACACTGTGCGTTTCTTCGACCCAGAGATGCAGCATTCGATAGAGGAACGCGCAGAGTTAGAAGCTGATTTACGCCGTGCTTTGAGCAATAATCAGTTACAGCTGTATTGCCAGATACAAGTTGATGGCGAGCGGCGCCCAATTGGTGCGGAGGCATTAATTCGCTGGCAACACCCGGTGCGCGGCATGATTTCTCCAGCACAGTTTATTCCCATGGCAGAAGAAAGCTCCTTGATTGTTGAAATTGGAGCTTGGGTAATTGAGTGTGCCTGTGAATGGTTGGCAAAATGGGCAGATGATGAGCATCTGTGTCATCTGAAATTGGCAGTCAATGTCAGCGCTCAGCAGTTCAGGCTGTACGACTTCGTGTCACAGTTGGAGGAGTGCATTGTGCGCCATGATATTAAACCAAGTCTTTTGAAGCTGGAGTTAACTGAGAGTGTGGTGTTGAACGACGTGTCTGACGTGGTGAGTAAGATGCACGCGATTAAAGCACTTGGGGTGCGCTTATCGCTGGATGATTTTGGTACAGGCTATTCCTCTTTAGCGTATTTAAAGTTGCTTCCTCTAGATCAAATCAAAATAGATCAAAGTTTTGTGCGTGATGTTACGACTGATCCAAACGATGCCGTGATGGTGAAGACGATAATAGATATGGCGCAAAACTTTAGATTGAATGTAATTGCTGAAGGGGTGGAAACAGAGGCACAATTTATTTTTCTGAAGCGCAATCAATGCATGGCTTATCAGGGATATTTGTTTAGTAAGCCCGTGCCCGTGGCTGACTTTGAACTGCTGGCTAAACACGAGTTTGAAGAAGGTGGAAATGATTCCGTCGTTTCACGCATATAGGCTTGACGAGCAAGACGGGAAATTAACAGCCGATTTTGTTGAATTGGCTTTGGATGATCTAGATCCCGGAGAGGTCGTCATTCAAACGCACTATTCAAGTGTGAACTATAAGGATGCACTGGCTGCGACAGGGGCGGGAAGAGTTATTCGTCGTTTTCCTTGTGTGGCTGGCGTGGATGCAGTCGGCCTAGTATGTAGCTCATCTGACACACGTTTTAAACAAGGCGATGCAGTGTTAGTCACTGGTTACGATATGGGCGTGGCACATGATGGTGGTTATGCCGAGTATGTGCGGGTTCCAGCTGATTGGCTTGTGCCATTGCCCGTGAGTCTGACCATGTATGAAGCAATGGCGTTGGGTACGGCAGGATTCACAGCCGCACTAGCTATTCATCGTCTAGAACAAAATGAAGTTACACCGCAAACTGGTAAAGTTATTGTGACAGGTGCGACTGGAGGCGTAGGTAGCCTTGCGATTCAAATGTTGGCGCAACTTGGCTATCACGTAGTTGCTTTAACTGGAAAAGACAGCGAACATGATTATTTAAGGTCACTGGGGGCGAGCGAAATATTGAATCGCAATGAAATTAATTTCCATAGTAAGCGTTCTTTGGAAAACCCATGTTGGGCGGCGGCACTGGATGCACTAGGGGGCGATATCTTGGCTTGGCTTACACGCACCATGCAGCAGAGCGGAGCAATTGCCTGTTATGGAAATGCCCGTGGGGTGGAGTTGCATAGCACTGTTTTCCCTTTTATTTTGCGCGGTGTGAAGCTGCTGGGAGTAGATTCTGCCGCTACAAATATGGTATTGCGTAAGCAGATATGGCAGCGTTTGGCAGGAGAGCTGCACTTGCAAAACTTTGAGCGAATCACTTGTGCGGTTGCATTCTCGAAACTGCCTGAAATTTTCCCTAAAATGATGCGCGGTGAGGTGCGTGGGCGAATTGTTGTAGATTTTAGTGTTGGAATTTAAAAAGTCAGTGCTATAATGCGCGCCCTTCGAGACTCGTTCGAGTCGTTGATGGCGATGCCCTGGTGGCGGAATTGGTAGACGCACCAGATTTAGGTTCTGGCGCTGAGAGGCGTGGATGTTCGAGTCATCTCCAGGGCACCAATCGCTATAGTCACTTTACTTAAAAAAAAGTGCTAAAGTAGTCGAGTAAATATTAGTTTGCGCTTACAAGAGTTCGGCAGGTTTTTTTGCTGTTTTTATAGGCCCGAGTATTTGATTATTCTTAGCAGAACTTTATTGTAGGAGTGACTACGTACCATGACTGACATCCAGACATTAACTCATCCTGTAATTCTAGACTCAGAGGCGCTCCTCGAATTTTCAGAAGCATTAGTAGAGCGTGCTCATGAAATAGAGCGCAATATGGCCAAGCTAAGTAAGGAGCCGGAAAATCGTGTATTAATTGCCGATATCTTTCGTGCATTGCATAATATCAAGGGAGATGCCGCGCTCTGCAGAGTGCCGATGGCTGGCCTGATTGCACATCCCCTCGAATCACTTTTGACTCGTTTGCGCTCTGGAGAAGTCAGTTACACCCCTTTGTTCGGCGAAATAGTGCTGCTCACCTTAGATCGCTTGGAACTGGCGGTGGAGTCGCTTGTTGCCGCGAGACCTGTTGTACAACTCAAATTGGTAGAGTTGGTGGAGGGCATCGGCAAAATTAGTGAAGCACCACAACACGATCTTGACCGTCTCGCGGCAAAATTGATCAAAACAGTTACTGGGTTTCAACCGCAGGCCAGCCTTCAGTACGCGATTGCCAAGCCTTCTGCTCTAGCGCATCCCGCTAAAGAAAGCATGGCAGAGGATTTAAAGTTTTTCCGTTCTCTTGCTTTGCAGTTTGAAACTCGTTCGCCCTTGTTTGCTGGACGTACTGAGCGATTACGCCAACTGGCTTTGGATAGCAATCGTAAGTCAGGCTCTCCCGTGGATGAAGTACAATTAGAAGCGGCGCTATACCTTCACGATATTGGCATGATGTTTTTACCTGAATCAGTATGGCTCAAGGTAGAGAAGATGAGTGATGCTGAACGCGCGATCTTACGCTCCCACCCAAGCTTTGCCACCGGACTGCTTGAACGTATGGAAAATTGGCAAGCGGCGGCACAGATGGTGCAGCAACATCATGAGACATGGGATGGCAAAGGTTATCCACTAGGTTTGAAAGGTGCAGATATTTGCAGTGGAGCCAAGCTTATAGCGATTGTGGATGCCTTTGAGGCCGTTATGTTGAAGCACAGCGCGCGCGGACATGGCAGTTCAGTGCTACGTGCGGTTGCAGAAGTAAATGCCTGCGACAAGCAGTTTGCTCCTGAATGGATTGAACCATTTAATTCCGTTATTCGAACCATGTTGGAGCGTTAATCCTACAAACAGTAGTTCAGCGTTACTTATTGTTTAATTCGTGAAAATCTGTTTATACATAGGGCGCAAGAAGCTCTTCAAGGTAATCTGTGGATAACAGCTTTTTTTAGGGTTATGGGGGGGCTATAAATTCAAAATCCTAAGTGAGCAACGCAGTATCGCGTTGGAGTTTGAATTTATAGCGCTTTCCTGTATTTTGCCAGATGTTCAGCTACTTTCTTGTTCAAATCGGGCAACCAAGCTTTCGGTATCACCAACAGGAGCTGTTTCAACATCTTACCCGTGCCCGTCATTTCTGCCTATTCTTTCGAGCGCTTCATGCTGGCCGCCAGCCACAGGTACGCTTTGGCCAAATTGATGGTGGACAAGCGCTTTGTGTTCGGGTCGGGGGTAATTAGCCAGAGCTAAAAGTAGAGGTTAAATAACCAAGGCCAATTTCTGTTTTGGCGTAATACCCCCCAAGGCTATATTTGGGCGTTTGTAATTGTAATTTCACATTCAGTCGCTTGCTCATCCTGTACCTCGCAAATCGACTCAAACAGATAATAGCTTAAGCAGTCGTAACGCACCATCCGGTTGTAGCGTTCGATATAGGCATTCTGCTAGGGCTTATCCGGTTGAAATCGTCGACCACATTGAGCGGCTGCTAGCTCCGCCCGTCGGATAGCTGATCATGCACAAAATCCATAGACTTGCATTGCTTGATTGTATCTAGTACCGCCAACGGCTCCGGCATCTCCCTAATGAGTCGTTTCTTGGGCTTGATGTGCAGGTTCAGTGCAAGCTCACGGTAAATGCGATATACCTGTTTGTGATTCCATCCTTAGTCTTTGACGTTACGCAGATACAGAAAGCACAATCCCCAATTGCGCTGTGGATGAGACGAATGAGGTGGTCTGCGATCTCAACATTTTTTTGGGCGTACTTTGACTGATAACGGTCGCAGGTCTGGTTGATGCCAAACGTCATGCAAGCTAGCCGGATGCTGACACCTTTGTGTTCGACGCTCTGTTGTGCCATCTCGCGTTGGCAAGATGGCTTCACCTCTTTTTTTGTGAGGGCTTTCTGAATAATCTCGGCTTTCAGTCGCTCTTCGGCATACACCTTCTTAATCCGACGGTTCTCGTCTTCGAGTTCCTTCATGTGAGTCATTAGTGAGGCATTTATGCCGCCATATTTGCTACGCCGTTTGTAAAACATGCCGTGCTCGCGGCATAGCTCAGGAACCGGTCTGCCAGCTTTTGCCTGCTTGAGTATGACAATAATTTGACTGTCTGAAAAATGCGATGTCTTCGTGTAAAACTTCCTCCATTTCTAAGTGAGAAAGTTCGACTTCTAAATCATGCTAATTTCAGGGGGAATTACCATGGCACTTAACGTACCTGTTTATATATTTTAGACACACAAGTCTTGGCATCAGAAATTTGAGCAAATACAGCGCTAGGAAAACGACCATTTTCTCTGGCAAACACCTAAATGTTATTATTAGGCATTACGTTTTTTTACACATGATACTGCTACGGTAAGATCCTCTCAATTGCCATTGTTGGATTTTTTTGCAACTACTGAAAAAACATGCCATTGATGTGGCTCCCCGCTAGGAGTTTTACCCGATGACTTATGCTCAATAAAGGATTCGACCTTAAATCCCTTAAGCCAATCCATAATCTGCTCTTCAGACGTAACAAGAACATCAGGCCAATAAGCTTTTTTATTATAGTTAGGCCCAGCCATTGTATCCTCTAGCCCGAGGAACGATCCAAAAAACACGCCATTGGGTAGTATTGAATTCGTAATTCTTTGCCATACCTTACTAAATTTATCTTGAGGGCAGAAAAATAAGCTGGCATCTGCCACTACCAATGACGCACGCGGATAGTCAAACGTAGTAAAAGAAGCCTTTGATAGTAGTACATCTCTATCATCTATGAATCTTTCACGACAGCGCGAAATTGATTCTTCTTCTATATCGAATGCGTGTACAAAAAATTTTTTTGAACGCAGGAATGCAATATCACTTCCAGCTCCACACCCGCAATCAATGGCCACCTTGTCACCTTCGACTAGATTAACAGCTACCCTGAGATCATTCCGAGTTTCTCTATCCGCTGTGGAATCGAAGTATTTTTGAATTTCTTTGGAAGACATAATCTTGGCCTTTATGAGAATCTAATGAATAGCGTTTATCTGTCGCCCTGTTCAAACTGGTTTAACCCGCGCCCCGTTTTGGCAGCAGATAAACCTTGTTGGAGTGGCTTTTTTGAGAGCAGAATCTGTGGGGATTGTAAGGTTTTGGGGCTGGTCGTCAACAGCATGTTTTGTAAGAGCGGTGATGAGCAAGGAAGAAACGGAGACTCTGGTGCGAATTCTCAGTTTACATTATCGTAATAATATTGAACAAAGCAACAAATGTAAACGTCATTCCTGCCGCATGGATGAGCACACCCACGACAGGAGCGAACGTTCGATTGCCGGTGCAAATCGGAGAGGCTCCATGGCGGTTCCCAAGGCGGTGGGCGCGGTAATTGAAGAGCGGGCTGGAGTCGGATTTAACATAGCAATATTTTCTGTTCTATTCCCCTAATGCCAAGCCTCTCAGAATTGAATTTGCGGGTGCACTTTATCATGTCTCTTCGGGTGGGGTGCGGCAGTTGAACGGCTTGTATACCCAGCACAAGTGCCGCCAGTTTGGTCGGGCATCTTTTTTAGGGGCGCTATAAGGCGATTCTGGTGCAGAAAGATGCTTATTTGCTGGCGTTAACACGGTATGTGGTGTTGAACCCGCTACGCGCAAAGATGGTGGAATCGCTTGATGGCTACTAGCAGTTTGTGATGGCAGGTAAAGGCTTGCCCAGCGCCATGTTGAACACACGCTATCAATTGTTGCTGGGAGACGATGCGTTCGTCAAACAACACATTGAGACAGGTAATCTTGAGGAACTGAGAGAGTTTTCAAAAGCTCATCGCAGGTCGGCAGCATTGTCCTTGGATGAATACTAGTCACGCACTCTGATCGAAACCAAGCGATAGCGCTGGATTATTTGTCGGGTGCATATGCGAAGGCAGAAATCGGTAAACATTTCGGTGTGCATTACATGATCGTAAGTCGTGCGGTGCGAAAGTTTGAAAAATAGCGAAGTGACATGTTGGAAGGTTAAACCTGTCTTCGCTTGTTTATTTATTGGCGAGCAGAGTGGCATTATTCTGAGTTCTTGATCGAATCCATGCCGGAAAGCGGCTCGCTCGTTGAAATAACCGCATTCTTCTGCCTCGAACTGTCCTGATAGGGATAATCTCCTTGCCAATGAGAGTGTTACTGGCGAAATTTTTTCCTAGAACAGTGCGTTACACTGGCGCGAGTGCGACCTACAACCTAGGAGGTATAATAGGGTCTTCGCACGCGTCTTACATCGCGCAACAACTGCGATGGCATGGTGGCCTCGCCTAGGTGGACGGCTATGTTGGGGTGGCGATAAGCATCCTCGTAGCGTTGTTGATGTGCGAGATAGAGGATTGAGTGCAAGCTAATACATTAGCTTGCACTTCTGCTATATATGCCAGACTTGCGATGCAGTAAATTGCTTTTTTATAAATTATAATTTTAAGGTTCAAGAACGATGATGCAACTGAGCCATGATCAGGCCCAAGAAAACGTTGCGCCGCAATACAGGTCTTACCAGCTAAATAACTTTCGCGATATTCCACAACTTAAAAAATTGAGTGAGGATCGGTTATTCGAAATTGAAGTGGTGGGTAATGTCTTGCCATTCAAGGTTAATAACTATGTGATTGAGCAGCTTATTGACTGGAGCGCGGTACCAAACGATCCAATTTTTGCGCTGACTTTTCCGCAAAAGGATATGTTACGCCCTCAGCATTACGAGGAAATTGCCGCCATGTTGCGTAGCGGTGCTGATAAAGCGGCAATTAAGGAAGCTGCAAATCGAATACGTATGCAGCTCAATCCGCACCCAGCGGGACAAGCGGATCATAACGTACCTATGTTCGAGGGCGAACGCCTGAACGGAATGCAGCACAAATACAAGCAAACGGTATTGTTCTTCCCCAGTCAGTCACAAACTTGCCACGCGTATTGCACATTTTGCTTCCGCTGGCCGCAGTTCGTTGGCATGACGGATATTAAATTTGCCAGTCGTGAAGTTGATAAGCTGGTGAATTATGTTAAGCAGCACGAGGAAGTGACTGATATTTTATTCACGGGTGGCGACCCGATGGTGATGTCGGCAAGAAATTTGGCAGCCTATATTGAGCCATTGCTACAGGCTGACTTGCCAAATCTAACTAATATACGTATCGGTACCAAGGTGCTGGGCTTTTGGCCTCATAAATTTGTTGATGATGCTGATGCTAAGCCGCTGCTGGACTTATTTCGCAAAGTGGCGGCTTCGGGTAAACAGTTGGCATTGATGGCGCATTTTAACCACCCGCGCGAGCTGGAGACCGACGTGGTGCGTCAAGCGATATCTAATTTGCGTGAGGCGGGTGTGGTGATACGCACCCAGTCACCCGTGATGAAGCATATTAATGATGATCCAGCAGTGTGGGCCAAAATGTGGAAGGCACAAGTCAAACTCGGCTGTGTGCCGTATTACATGTTCCTTGCACGGGATACCGGTGCGCAACATTATTTCTCTGTTCCCTTGATTCGTGCTTGGCAGATTTTCCGCGAAGCCTATCAACAAGTTTCTGGTCTGGCGCGCACTGTGCGCGGTCCCAGCATGTCGGCTAATCCTGGGAAAATTCAGGTATTGGGTGAGGCGCAGGCTGGGGGTGAGAAAGTTTTGGTGATGCGTTTTTTGCAGGGCCGGAATCCTGATTGGGTGCAGCGTCCATTCTTTGCTAAATACAGTGAGACGGCCTGCTGGATAGACGAACTTAAACCTGCTTTCGGTGAAGAAAAATTCTTTTTTGAGGAAGAGATGGAAAATCAGTACCACGAGAAAAACGATACCAGCACGGCGGACGATTTCGAATAAGTCTCAGAAAATGCTGATTAATTAGCCATCTCCGTGAAAGCGGAGATCCATCACTTGGTGGCTATTGCACAACAGAGAATGCTTGGTTTTTAAAGTACCAATCGGTATGCGAATATACTGGCCTGCAAGTGATATAAAATCTGCAAAATCTGTGGATTGAACTGCGGTTTTTAAGATAACTCCTAGCAAGTTAATTTGATAGTAGTTCATCTCTATTGCATTCGATGAGGTAGTGTCTTTGTTTCTTGTAGATTTTTTGATTTAATTCCTCCATAAAAAAATCCCCCAAGCTAGGCTAGGGGGATTAAGAGTCTTAAAAAGGGGAGATTAAGACTTCACATCTCAGGGAGGAGAGTGTGGAATAACTTACGTCATTCGGTCGGTTAGGTGGGGTATTCCTAAGAAAGTTCCACAAATTCAAAAAAATTGTGCTGTCCTTCAAATCTAGCTGCTTCAGCCCTTATAAGTGATGGCAGTACACTGTGACATAGTTTAATTTTCAACAATATTAAGAAGAGTGTTGCTTTGATCGGAATATTGGATAACAATCTGCGCCGCAGTACACAATAAATTGAGACAAACGCTCAGGGAGACTTGCCGTATGAACCGTAAAGAACTTATTGAAGCATTAGCAACAAAGACTGGTGGAACCAAGGCTGGGGCAGAACGCGCTATCGCAGGCTTGGTTGATGTTGTTACAACGACACTGGCAAAAGGCGAACCAATTGCTTTGGTTGGTTTTGGTACGTTTGAAGTGCGTAGTCGTGCAGCTCGTACTGGTCGTAATCCAAAGACAGGCGCTGAGCTGCAAATTAAGGCATCTAAGCAAGCTGCATTTAAAGCAGGTGCGACGCTTAAGGCTGAAGTGAACGGCGGCAAGAAGTAATTTTGGACGCACAATATAAAAAGCCGGCCTCATTGGCCGGCTTTTTATATTTAATAAGCAATTAATGAATTTTAACTTGTTTTTAACTATTAGGGTATCTCTAATAATTCCGCCAAATAACAGGTCGACGAACACATAGTGGAAGCAGTTTGAGATAATACGCGTCTGAGTAAGTACACAGAGAACAGGCATGAACAATTACCATCAACCGGGA